>OJEF01000033.1_pt1 | contig 36237 bp, 27 predicted proteins | sample 1593041 | NCBI WGS metagenome assembly OJEF01 (sample SAMN05416790, study PRJEB24817) | seawater metagenome | isolation source: Sea water | place: Canada:Atlantic | collected 2013-11
GCGGTGCGGCGAAATATCCTACTCGCGAAATAGGTACCACAGATTACCGTGGAACCATTGTTACCTTCAAGCCAGATCACGAGATTTTTGAGGTGTTAGAATATCAGTACGAGATTTTAGCGAAGCGCATGCGTGAATTGGCCTTCCTGAATAAGGGAATCAGTATTACGCTTGTAGATAAGCGTGAAAAAGATGAAAAAGGAGAATTCTTGGAGCATCGTTTTCACTCTCAGGATGGTCTTGCTGGATTTGTGAAATATATAGATGCTTCACGTGAGGTTATTATTCCTCAGGTGATGTGCATGGAGGGTGAACGTGATGGTATTCCTGTTGAAGTGGCAATGCATTACAACACGTCATACACGGAAAACATTCACTCTTATGTGAATAATATCAATACACATGAAGGTGGAACTCACTTGGCTGGATTTCGTCGTGCGCTAACTCGTACGCTTAAAAAGTATGCCGACGAAAGTGGTTTTCTTGCAAAAGAAAAGGTTGAAGTAAGCGGTGATGATTTCCGTGAAGGATTGACGGCCGTTGTTTCAGTAAAAGTTATGGAGCCTCAGTTTGAGGGTCAGACCAAAACTAAACTTGGTAATAGAGAAGTTGCTGGTGCTGTGGATAAACTAGTGGGTGAAATGCTTACTAATTTCTTGGAGGAGCATCCAGCTGAGGCAAGAATAATTGTAGAGAAGGTGTTGTTAGCCGCTCGCGCTCGTGTTGCTGCTAAGAAAGCACGTGAAATGGTTCAGCGCAAGGGAACGATGTCTTCTATGGGTTTACCTGGAAAACTTAGTGACTGTTCAGAAACTGATCCTGAAGTATGTGAGATCTTTCTTGTCGAGGGAGATTCTGCAGGCGGTACCGCTAAACAGGGTCGTGATCGTAATTTCCAAGCCATCTTGCCTCTTCGTGGTAAAATTTTAAATGTTGAGAAGGCCATCTCACACAGGGTTTTTGAGAACGAAGAAATTAAAAATATGTACACTGCACTTGGTGTAAGTGTAGGTACAGATGAAGATCCCAGAGCATTAAACATTAAGAAATTACGCTATCACAAAATTGTCATCATGACCGATGCAGATGTTGATGGTAGCCATATTTCAACGCTAATTTTGACCTTCTTTTTCCGTTATATGAGAGAACTTGTGGATAGAGGTTATGTATATATAGCAAATCCACCGCTCTATCTCGTGAAGAAGGGAGCTAAATCGGCCTATGCTTGGTCTGATAAGCAGCGTGAGGTTCTTCAGTTTGAATTTGGTGGTGAGAATGGCCAAGGTGTGGGCATTCAACGCTACAAAGGTCTTGGAGAAATGAACGCTGATCAATTATGGGAAACAACGATGAACCCTGATGAGCGAATCTTGAAGCAAGTAACCATTGATGACAGTGCAGAAGCGGATAGAATTTTCTCTATGTTAATGGGGGATGAAGTTCCGCCGCGTCGAGAGTTCATTGAGAAAAATGCGAAATACGCTAATATTGATGCTTAGGCAACTCTATATCGAATGGAAAGCCTCCTTAATTGGGGGCTTTTTTGTAGTATGTAGTGCCGTCTTATTTGCATGTACGAATGTTTCGTCATCTGATAAAATGGTTTTTAGATATAATGAGCCTGCAGGTATACCCACCTTAGATCCGGCGTTTGCAAGGGATAAGAGTACAATATGGGCTGTCCAGCAGCTTTATGAGGGTCTCGTGATGTTAAATGAGCAAAATGAAGTGGTCCCTGCTTTAGCCGAAAGTTGGAGCATTGACTCTACCGGTACATCCTACACGTTTTTATTGCGCGAGGCGGAATTTCACTCTGGTAGAAAAGTGACCGCTAATGATGTTCGCTATTCTCTTAATAGATTAAAGGATCCTAACATTGCATCACCGGGGAGTTGGGTACTAGAGCGTGTCACGCGTATTGACGCCCATGGAGATAGATCACTTACAATTACACTAGATCGACCGTATTCTTCCTTACTCTCACTTCTTACCATGCCTTACTGCAGCGTTGTAGATACGACTCAAGCCTTAGAATTAGCAACTCATGGCGGTGGTAGTGGACCGTTTAAATTTCATCGGTGGCATCTCGGACAGAAGCTAATACTTCATCGCAATGATAATTACTGGGGTTTGGATTCTTTAGGACAAACGCTTCCTTACCTAGATGGCGTTAGCATTTCTTTTCTGCCCGATCAGCAAAGTGCCTTTCTTGAGTACTTAAGCGGTAATCTAGAAATCGTTCCAAATATTGACCCGAGCTTTAAAGATGACTTACTCACTCGAGATGGTCTGTTACAGTCTAAATACATGGAAGACCATAGACTCGAACGCAGCCCTTTTCTGAATACAGAATATTTGGTCTTCAATGCTGACATGAAACTCCCTAAAGATTTAAGGTGGGCTATTCAAGCTGCAATTGATAGAGAGGTCATGATAAAAAGTCTTAGAAGCGGTATTGGTATCCCCGCTAAGGGTGGAATAATACCGTTCGGTCTCAAGGAGCATCAGAGCAATATTGGAGTTGATTACCAAAAAGATAGTGCAGAATCAATCATATCTAGGTACGATACTCTTCCCGATCTGACACTTGTGACCGTATCTAATTATAGAGATCTATGCGAGTTTGTCCAAGGAGCTTTGAGTGAGGTAGGTTGGGATATTGAGATAAATATTGTCCCATCGGCAACTTTACGAAGTGATAAGAGTGCTGGTAGTATTGGTTTTTTCAGGGCATCATGGATTGCTGACTATCCAGATGCTGAGAATTATTTAATGCTCTTTTTTTCTGGCTTAAAAGCGCCGAATGGTCCTAATTACAGTCGTTATGATAATCCATTGTTTGATTCGTTATATCAGGAATTGTCAAAAAGCACTTCAGAAATGGAGCGCGTTTCTCTGGCCAGAAAAGCAGATAGACTTCTTATGAATGATGCTGCTTGCGTACCACTATATTATGATGAAGTCTTACGATTACTCCCAAACCGGGTGTCGGGATTAAAGACGAACGCACTTAATGCACTTATTCTAAAAGAGGTCCAACTTGACGTAAACCTGAAATAGTGGTGACTAGAGGGAAATGATCACTGAGGTAAATATGGTCCACATACTGGCCTGTGGCGACTAATTCTTCGCTATGCAGTGTCCAGTCAATTCTAATAGGTAGATGACGCCTCAGTAAAGGTTCAAAAGTTCCCATGGGGCCATAGCCTTTTAATATGTAAGGATCTTTTAATTCTACTAATAGTCTCGCGTAAAGATTACCTCCTGGAACTCCATTGAAATCCCCGCAAAGTATAACTGGATGTGGGCTTTCTTCAACCCACTCTACAATGTGTTCAGCCTGTAGGCCCCTGTTTTCGTCGGAATCGGCTATTTTCCTAGCCATAAATTGACTTGCCTCCAATAAGTCCTCTCTTGTAGGCTCTACAGTCATGTCTCCGTCTTGAACCCCGGTGGAGCTGAGATGAACATTTAATACGCGTACAGTGTCAAAGGGCAATATGATGTCAGCGAATCCGGCACTAAACCTCGCATATGATTGCTTTTCTACCCGATCAAACTCGAGTGAACCACTGTTGATAATGGCATAGGTGGAATAGATCCCTACACTGTAGCCGCTCCATTTTGGGGCATGGGTCCTGAAGGGAAAACGCTCTGCTATTGGGGAAACTACACTTTTTCTGATTTCTTGCATACACAAAATATCAATATTCTGCTCGGAAGTCCATTTGGCTATTTGTTCTGAGACTGAGGCTTCTTGATAAAAGCCTCTTACGTTATAGGTGGCTATTTTAATATCTTCTAAATCCTCTTCTGGGGCAGAAGCCAATGGTAATTGTGCTAAAACAGGTATTGCAGTCAATCCAATTCCGATAATAGTTATGGGCGACTTTCGAGCCATATAACGCAAAGATAATAGTAGTAATATGGCGTTAGGTATGATCAAAAGAGGGAATATCAGGGACAAGAGACTGGCGCCTGGCAACCAATTAGAAGAAACTAAGGAGCCCAGCCCTACAAGCAGTGTGATAAGAAACACTACGCGATTGGCCCATCTTAATAGGAAATGTCTCTTTTTCACTAATCTTTGGAGATTTTAAATAAAAAAGCTTTTTCATCCTTAGTTAAACTATCGTAACCATGGTCTTTGATCTTGTCGAGAATTTCATCCATAAGAACTGATTCTTCTGGAGTAGGCTGCCCATTGGGACTTTGCTTCTTTTTCTTAACGTCTTGATATTTGATATAGCTACGATCACCAAAGCTGAAGCCTCGTTTTGTTTTTTTCTTTCTTGAGGAATAGATCATACTCCGAATATGATCTATTACCTGGAATAAGTAAACATTCCATTCGTTGCCTTTCCTCATACTTTGAATAAAGAAGTACGCCACCACTGCACCACCTAGATGCGCAATGTGCCCTCCTGCATTTGATCCGGTTAGGCTAAGAATATCCAAAAGCACTAACCCTGCCGCCAGCATCCAATATTTTATTTCAATAATACCCCAAAGCTTCACCGGCAATTGCGGCATATATAACGCACCAGCTACGAGGATCGCTATTACGCCTGCACTAGCACCTACCATTGATCCTGACACGAGTATGGGGCTGAGGTTGTATAAGACGATGTAAAGAATACCACCGGCTAATCCTCCATAGATATAAAGGGCGAGCATCCGTTTTTCGCCAAGATATTCCATGAGCATTTTACCAGAGAAGTACAAGATGATCATATTAAACAAAAGATGTCTAAACGAAAAATGAGTAAACATATAAGTCAAAAAAGTCCAAGGCTTTAGAATGGATTTAATTGGATCAGATGGGAGTGCAAGAACTTGATCAGCTAGTTTAGGAACCAGACCGAAATCTCCAGTAAGTAGACTAGTAAAAGCGTTGACTAAACTGTATAACAAGAACACACTAATATTGAGGTATAAGAGTCGCGTCAAATAATCGCCCTTAAACGCATCGTGCTTAACCTTATCGAAAAACTCGCTCATGGTTGTTTTTAATGGGTGTTATAAATACCTACTTTTCTTCCAGCGTCGAATCAGAATATAGCCAAACAACATACCTCCAAGATGCGCAAAGTGAGCGACACCGCTGTTACTTACACTAAATCCATTGTATAATTCAAATAATCCGTAACCGATCACGAAATATTTAGCTTTGATAGGGAAGAAGAAGTTAAGGTAAATAACCTGGTTAGGGAAGGTCATGCCAAATGCCAGTAATACGCCAAAAACAGCACCAGATGCTCCAACCATTGGGGTATTGAGTAACCTGTTTAAAGCGCCCATACTTGGGTTAGAGTAATTATAGTTTCGTTGGATTAGGTCTGCTCCTTCGGAAAGTACCAGTTGGGCATTGTCTGCGCTTACTTGAGTTAAAATGGTATAGTACTCATAGCCATTTACTCCGATTTGGAGCGCGCTCGCTCCTAATCCAGTAAGTATGTAATAAATCAGAAACCTTTGCGATCCCCAATGATTTTCCATAGCACTTCCTAAAAACCACAACATGATCATATTAGATAGGATATGACGAAAGTTTCCGTGCATGAACATGTGAGATATCAGCTGCAAGGGATTGAAGCTTTCTGAAGCTGGGAAATAAAGTCCCATCCATTGAGTTATATCTACCCCAAAAGTTGACCGTATACTAACCATGCCAAGGAAAACCAACCCATTAATAATGAGTAAATTTTTCACCACTGTGGGCATCAAACTGAATCGTTGTTGTGAAATCATAATAGTTTAACTAAATCTTCCTGAGAGAGTTCAGAGATAATTTTTTTACCGCTCGGTGAATATTGCGGATTACTACTGCTAAGGAGTTGTTCTCTGATAGCATTTAATTCTTCAGGGCTGTTCGGAACTTTAGATCCAGCTGCCTGCTTAGATAATGACGTGGCTAAATTTCTGATTAATTCGGTTTCTGCAAGATCCTCTAGTTCACTCATATTTTCTAATAATTTTTCCATGGCTGGCACGGCCTGTTCCATGGAAAGAATCATCGGAATTCCAGTGAGTTGGATTGATGTTGAGTTTTCCGTATTGCTCCAATCAAATCCTACCACCGCAAAGTGAGCTGCGTGCAGCTGAAGCAATTCAAACTCGGAAATATCTAAATTCATCTCAATAGGGAAGAGAATTTGTTGCGAGGCTAAGGTGGTATGCTGAAGCTTTAGCCATATTTGATCGAATAGAATTCTGAATCGAGCAGCTACTAGATCGATTAAAAGCAGCTTATCTCCTAAAATCGTCACCGCATATTTGCCCCATGGAAGCATTTTAAGTCCGTTAAATGAAGGGTTACGGCTCTCTGCTACCTCGTTGCGATCGTCCCAAAACGAAGAGAGGTCCTCTTTCAGCTCCATAGACGCTAACTCTTGATTTGTGTTAAGGTTTATCTCTGATTGCATTCTCTCATATTGCTGGTCAGGAGTTCTCAAACGTGGTCTATCTTCTGAATGGCTTTCGAAGGGGTTGAAATTAGGATTTACGCTGATCTGAGGCACTTTCGGGAAATGTCCGTTCGGTAGCGGAGGTACTTGAAAACTTGCTTCAGCATTAAAATCAATCGCTGGCCCTACATTAAATTGTCCTATTGCATGCCTGCCAGCACTTCTTAACACAGCATATATGGATCTTTCATCCTCGAATTTAACTTCTGTTTTTGTTGGATGAATATTCACATCTAAACTTGCTGGGTCAACATTTAAATACAGAAAATATCCTGGGTGATGATCTCCACTAAGTACTTCCTCAAATGCTTCACGAATAGCGTTATGTAAAAAAGGCGATTTTATATAGCGTCCATTCACAAATAAAAACTGCTCGCCTCGTTTCTTCTTGGCATATTCAGGTTTTAAGATAAAACCACCCACAGACACCACCTCAGTAGTTTCTTGAATAGGAACCAATCGTTCATCAAACTTGCGACCGAAAATCGCACTAATTCTTCTTCGCAATGGTTCTGCTTGAAGGTGAAAAAGCAGCTTATCATCGCTCTTTAATACCCATTCTATATGAGCATGTAACAGAGCAACTCGGTGAAATTCGTCGATGCAATGTTTAAGTTCAATCCGGTCATTTTTCAGAAACTTCCTTCTCGCAGGAACATTGTAAAATAAGTTTTTGACCTCCACTATACTGCCTTTAGGCCCAGGAAACGCAGCTTTAGATATCACTTTGCCATCTTCCAAGTTTAGTTGGGTCCCTAAGGATGTTTCTTCGTTATTCGTACGTAAGATGACATGAGATACTGCAGCGATTGACGCCATCGCCTCTCCACGAAACCCTCTTGTCGTTAGCGCAAAAAGATCTTCTGCAGTTTTTATTTTCGAGGTCGCATGTCGTCTGAAACATAACTCGGCATCTTTCTCGTTCATTCCAGAGCCATTGTCAGTGACTATGATACCTGTTTTTCCAGCGCCAGAAAGATGGATAGTGATTTTAGTGGCAGCAGCATCAATACTGTTTTCAAGCAACTCTTTTACTATAGAAGCAGGTCGTTGTACGACTTCACCAGCAGCTATTTGATTGGCTACTTGATCAGGAAGAATAGCGATTAGAGGCGTCATAAAAAATATTTGGCAGCGATGAGCACTAATGCAATCAGGAATAGTAAGCTGTAAAGTAACCGTTTAGCGTAGCCGTCACTTTTGCCGGAACTTTGAGTCCTTCTGAGTTCCCAATTCTCTCTCAAACGCTCACGGTACTTCTCTTTATCATCAAATGGAATTTCACCAATGCCTTCAGGACGCTCCAATATTCTGAGACGTTCTTTACGTTCATCATGAAAGCGTGGTTTATGTTGAAAACCACGTGGCTTATTCGATACAAAAAATCCCATATTATCTTAACTTCTCCTTTTCAAAGATAAGAACCCACAGTCACTTTTCAGCCCCATGATGTATAGGATCCGAGTCGTTTTAACAGTTCTTGTTTTTCCGTTGGTTTGTTTTGGTCAACTCATTGATAAACAGTCTTTTGATGTGGACTCCGTATTGTCTCAAATGACACTTCAGCAGAAAGTCGGTCAATTATTCATGGTAGCAGCTTACAGCAACCTGGGGGTGGAGCATCAACGTGAAGTGGAGTCATTAACACGTAATTACCATATTGGGGGCGTTATCATGATGCAAGGTGGTCCAAAAAGACAGCTTCATTTTCTTCAGCGCCTTCATAATGCATCGTCATTACCATTGCTTGTAGGACAAGATGCGGAATGGGGACAGGCCATGAGGTTAGACAGTACCTATAAATTTCCGACGTCACTTACCGTGGGGGCGGCGAATAACGTAGCCCTCACTAAGGATTTAGGAAAGGCATTGGCATTTGAATGCCATAGTGTGGGTGTTCATGTCAGTTTTTCTCCGGTATTAGACGTTAATACCAATCCTAACAATCCTATCATCGGAGCTCGTTCTTTTGGGTCAACAGTTCAAGGAGTGTCAGCACACGGTATTGCTCAAATTCAAGGTTTACAGGAAAATGGCGTTTTAGCTTGTGGTAAACATTTCCCAGGCCATGGCGATACGCATCAAGACAGCCATAAAACGCTACCAAAAGTGGACAGATCTCTTGCGGAACTAAAACATTTGGAATGGGTACCCTTTAAATCAGCAGTGGATCATGGGGTAGGTTCAATGATGATCGCTCATTTAAATATCCCTTCTTTAGAGCCCACCGGTAAACCTACCAGTCTATCTAAAAAGGTGATTACCGAAGTATTGAAAAATCAGTGGAATTTTAAGGGTTTAATAATCACTGATGCATTGAATATGAAGGGTGTAAGCGACTATGCTTCACCAGGTAAATTAGAAATAGAAGCCTTTAAGGCGGGTAACGATATTTTATTATTTCCAATGAATGTTCCAGCGGCCTCCAAAAGTTTGATAGACTCATTTACTTCAGGAGAATTATCCATAGAAGAATTGGATCGCCGGGTAAAAAAAATATTGATCGCAAAAGCGACTACGCGGTCCTATGAAGATTGGATGTTGTCGAGAAACTTTAGTTTAGAGACCACACTCACATCGTATAATCAAGGTCGTAGATCTCTGAACGAACAAGTTAGTTTCAATATAATAGCCGCTGCAGCAACTGCCCTGCCAGAAGGGACAGCTGAATTGCCCATTAAATCATTAGACCAAAAATTCATTCACATTAGCCTTGGTGATCTTACGGAGATTTCAACATTTGAGGCTTATTTGGACCGGTATAAAGAGATGTCGCATTTTGAGGGAAGTTCATTTTCTATGGACGTTGCCATGGCTTCAGATGTAATCATAGTGTCATTTCATCAAAATACAAAGAACCCTTGGAAGCGTTATAAACTTAATGCTTCAGAGGTTAAGTTGATTTCCGAGTTATCCTCTCTTGGAAAGTCGCTGTATGTGGTTCATTTTGCTAATCCTTATGGTATTTTAACTTATCCATCGCTAAAAGGTAAGCAGCAAGTGATCTCCATGTATGAAAACAATGATGTTGCCCAGCTTCTAGCACCCCAGTTTCTTTTTGGGGCACGAGCTCTGCTAGGCGCACTGCCTGTTGACCTTGGGTCATGGGGAGAGGCCGGGCAATCTCGTTTGACGCAAAGCATAGAACGTTTAAAATACGGGCGCCCCTTTGAAGTGGGCCTGAGCGAGGGCCCGCTACAGAAAATAGACAGCACGATGATACATGCTATTAACGCAGGCGCTACTCCCGGCGGACAAATTCTTGTGGCAAGACGGGGAAATGTAATATATCAGAAATCGTTTGGTACCCATACCTATGGTGTTAAGGAAGTTGGATGGAAGGACCTGTACGACTTGGCCTCAATCACAAAAATTACAGCAACACTACCTGGAATGATGCATTGGTACGAGAGGCAGCCCTTACTGTTAAAAACAACCTTAGGTAACCATACCAATAGACTTGCAGGATCTGATAAGGAAAACTTAGTGATAGAGGATGTTTTGGCACATCAAAGTGGCTTACAAGCTTGGATCCCTTTTTATATAAAAACTATAAAAACGGATAGTTCTAAGGCCTATTGGTATTCAGATCAGGATGAGGAGGCCTATTTTCGTATTAGACCAAAAATGTCGATTCGAAAAGAGGTCCGTGATACTATGTTCTCTATGCTTGCTAAGAGCGAGCTATCAGGATCTGATTATAGATATTCAGACCTGGGCTATTACCTGTTTCAAGAGATGTTGGAGGAACGTTTTAATGAGCCATTAGATCAATGGGTTACGAACACGATTTACACTCCTTTGGGTGCCCCAAGACTTACTTATATGCCATTAAAAAAGGGTTTTTTATTAGACGAGATAGTGCCTTCCGAACAGGATGCATATTGGAGGAATTCTACGGTTCACGGTACCGTACATGACATGGGAGCAGCTATGTTAGGTGGTATTGCTGGTCATGCTGGTTTATTTGCCAATTCGAATGATCTAGGTAAAATGATGCAAATGTATTTGAACGGAGGTAGTTACGGAGGTATTCAGTTTTTTCAGCCTAGTACCATCGATAAATTTAGCTCTTGTGCGTTCTGTGAATATAAAAACAGACGTGGTCTGGGTTTTGATCGTCCACAAGAACTAGGTACACCAGGTCCAAGTTGTGATTGTGCTTCCGAAAACAGTTTTGGACATACTGGGTTTACAGGTACGATGGTTTGGATGGATCCAAAAGAAGATTTGCTATATATCTTTTTGAGTAACAGGACCTTTCCTGACATGGAGAACTGGAAACTGAGTAAGTTGGACGTCCGGACAAATATTCAGGAGTTTATATATGCTGCGTTGCGCTAATTGGGGTTAATTTAGAGGAATGAAGATAGGAGTTGTATGTTACCCCACTTTCGGTGGCTCAGGAGTTGTTGCCACGGAATTGGGAATTCAAATGGCAAAGAATGGCCATGAAATTCACTTTATAACCTATAGTCAACCCGTTAGGCTAGATATTCTTGAGCCTAATATTTTCTATCATGAGGTTAATGTTCGCGATTATCCTCTTTTTGCCTACCAGCCTTATGAGCTGGCATTGAGTTCCAAGATGGTAGATACTGTTCTCACGGAAGGTATAGAAATCCTACATGTACATTATGCTATTCCACACGCCTACGCCGCTTATATGGCGAAGCAAATTCTACAGGAAAAAGGTATTTATTTACCCGTTATAACCACGCTTCATGGTACAGATATTACCCTAGTAGGTAAACACCCTTCGTACAGGCCAGCGGTGACTTTTTCCATTAATCAAAGTGATATTGTCACTACGGTTAGTGAGAGTTTGAAAAAAGATACGCTCAGCTCATTTGTTATAAAGAAGGAGATTGAAGTCATTCCAAATTTTATTGACGTCAAGCTTTATGACGAAGACCCGCTCTGCGATCGAACACAAATGGCGCCGCAAGGTGAGAAGATAGTTGTTCATATTTCTAATATGCGCAAGGTGAAACGTATTCCTGATATCATTGAGGCCTTCCATAAAATACAGGAAGTAATTCCTACCATTTTACTGATGATCGGAGAGGGACCTGAGTGTGAATTAGCGGAACAACAAGCCAAGGACTTGGGGATATTTCATCGGGTAAAATTTTTGGGAAAAACGTCAGAAATAAAACGCCTTTTATGTATGTCAGATCTCTTTTTGTTGCCCTCAGAAACGGAAAGTTTTGGACTAGTGGCTTTAGAAGCAATGGCTGCTAGGGTTCCTGTGATCAGCTCGAATACAGGAGGGTTACCTGAATTGAATGTTCACGGTAAAACAGGTTACTTGGTCGATATTGGTGATGTTAATGCAATGGCCAAATATGGGATAAAGTTACTTCAAGATGATATATTGTTATCTAAGTTCAAAGAGAATGCCTATCAACGAGCGCTTGAATTTTCGATTGATAAAATTGTACCCATGTACGAGGGAGTATACCATCGGGCATTGGGTCAATCTCGCAAATAGGCTGTTGTCAAGTAGGTCGAGGTTTAAATTAAGAATTACGTACTCTAGCCTCCAATTCTTTTTGTAACGTATCCTTCCTTTTTCAAGTAATCAGTCGCTTTGTCTCTGACGTTTCCTTGCAGAATTATTTCACCATCCTTGACACTTCCTCCGACCCCGCATTGTTGCTTGAGTATCTTAGCTAGCGTACTTAGCTGTTGTGTTGGACCTCTGAACCCTCGTATAACGACTACTTGCTTACCGCCACGGCCTTTTTTTTCGAAATGCATCTCTAAGACTTGCTCTAGGTTAGAAACGTCCTGAGCCTCGTCATTTGTGTCATAATCAAATTCAGGATTAGTGCTAAAGACAAATCCTCCTAAGTCCTCTAAATTGATTTTCTTTGGTTTATTCTTATTCGCCATCCTATGAGCATTTTAATATCGAGTACTTCGAATCCAAAAGTAAAGGACATTGTCCAATTACTCACTAAAAGTAGAGCACGTAAATCAAAAGGTTTGTGCGTGATTGAAGGAGAGCGAGAGATACAAAGAGCAATTTCGTCGAAATGGGTACCCCTTGAAATTTGGGTACTTGATGGATCTTCGGTCGCGATTGAGACGGGTTCCTTTCCTGATTTTTATGTAGCAAGCCAAAAGGTATTCGACAAGATCGCTTACCGGAGCACAACAGAATGGGCTATTGCTGTATTTCAAACGCCAGACGTCTCTTTAGACGCTTCCCAAGATTTACTGGGCAGGGCAAAGGCAGTTTTAATTTTGGAAGGGATAGAAAAACCTGGAAATTTAGGTGCCGTATTGCGAAGTGCTGTTGCAGCGGGTATTGATGCTGTTTTTTTAGCTGACCCTGCGATTGATCCCTTTGGTCCTAATGTTATTAGAAATGCTACTGGAGCTTTATTTGAAATCCCATTATTTGTGGGCGATTCTAAGACGATTCAAGGGCATCTCAAGAATCATTCATTTCAGAATTATATTACTCACATGCATTCTGAGGCCTCTTCCATGTATGACCTAAAGTGGTCTGCAAAAACCGCAATTATTTTAGGTGAAGAAAGCAGGGGTTTGACTATAGAATGGACAGAAAAAGGATATCAAAACATCATTATTCCCATGGAAGGAGACTCTATTGATAGTTTAAATGTGAGTGTAGCAGCTGCGGTATTGATGTACCAATGGAAGGGAAGCCAACATATATAGAAATAAGTTAGGCCCGCAGAGCGGGCCTAACAACCAAACCAATAAACCCAAGCCATCAGTTAAGATGTCCTAGATAACCATAGAACACCTCAATGCGTCTATTGTTTATTTTTTCTTATTATGGCTATGCCTGTAGGGCTTTTAGATACTTCTGTAATTCCTTCTGGAGCCCCAGTATAAAGAAGTTGCCCGCCATGCTCTCCTCCTTCTGGCCCTATTTCAATCAAATAATCAGCACGTAAAATAACATCAAGGTCATGTTCTATTACAAGAACAGAGTGACCCATATCTACGAGTGCATTAAGTGCTTTTAATAATTTTTTAACGTCGTCAAAATGTAACCCGGTTGTGGGTTCATCGAAAAGGAATAATGTTTTCCCAGACTTCTCTCCTTTAGATAAGAAGTAGGCAAGTTTGACGCGTTGCGCCTCGCCACCTGATAAGGTAGAAGAACTCTGTCCTACATGGGCATAACCTAATCCAACGTCTTGTAAGGGCTGAAGTTTGGTAGCGATTTTTGTCTGCTTTATTTGTTTAAAAAACGCAATAGCTTCATTAATGGTGCAATGAAGAATATCTGAAATACTTTTATCAGATACTTTGATCTCTAATATTTCAGACTTGAATCTATTTCCATTACAGTCTTCGCAGGGCAGGTGTACATCGGCCATAAACTGCATTTCGATGGTTACTTCACCTTCACCTTTACAAGCATCGCAACGACCGCCATCTGTGTTGAAGCTAAAATGCTTGGCTTTATATCCACGTACTTTTGACAGCTCCGTATTGGCGTAGAGGTTACGAATATCGTCATATGCCTTGAGGTAGGTGACAGGGTTCGACCTCGATGATTTTCCGATTGGATTTTGGTCAACCATCTCTACATGATCGATTGAGTCTATGTCTCCAGTCATGGATTTGTGTAACCCTGGACGTTCTCCAACCTGTTCTAAATGTTTTTTAAGTGCAGGATACAGAATCTTCTTAACCAGTGTACTTTTCCCAGATCCACTTACTCCTGCAACTACAGTAAATACACCTAACGGTATAGAGACATCAAATCCTTTGAGATTATGTTGACGTACACCTTCTAATGTGATTTCCCCCTTTGGTTTTCGCAATGATCCAGGGAAAGGAATAGAAAGTCTACCGGTTAAGTATCCCGCGGTAAGAGAGGATTCATGAGATAAAACATCTTCTGGTAGGCCGCATGCAACTATTTCACCACCAAGGTTTCCTGCCGCAGGTCCAATATCAATCAGGTAATTTGCAGCACGCATAAAAGCTTCTTCATGCTCTACTACGACGACTGTATTTCCTTTGTCTCGGAGTGCCCGTATAATTTCAATGAGTTGGTAGGCGTCCTGTGGATGAAGTCCAATACTTGGCTCGTCCAATATATACAAGGACCCAACGAGGGCTGACCCCAGCGAAGTAGCGAGCTGAATACGCTGGCTTTCTCCACCACTTAGGGTACCACTGACTCTGTTAAGATTTAAGTAGGAGAGTCCCACATTGACCAAGAAGTCGATCCTAGTACTTATTTCTGTTAATAGTCGTTTTGCAATTTTGGCATCGCGATCATCAAGCGCTAATTCAGCAAAGAATATTTTCAGCTTACGCAGGGGTAGCTCTACTAATTCGTGTAGCGCTGTGCCGTTTATTTTTACATAAGAGGCTTCGGACCTCAGCCGCTTTCCTTTACACGTAGAGCAACTCGTTCTGCCACGGTAGCGACTGAGCATCACTCGAAACTGGATTTTATAACTCTTACTTTCTAAGTGCTTAAAAAAAGCATTGATCCCTTTAAAACCTTTGCCACCTTCCCAGAGCACTTCTTTTTCGGCACTCGTAAGGTCCATATAGGACCGGTGTACGGGGAAATCTAATGCAGCAGCGCCTAAGATAAATTTATCCTTCCATCTGCTCATTGTTTCACCTTTCCACGGAGCAATACATCCTTCAAATACGCTGAGCGTTTGATTAGGGACCACCAAGTCTTCGTCTACCCCAATGATGCTTCCAAATCCTTCACAGGTTGGGCAGGCGCCTATAGGGTTGTTGAAGCTAAATAAATGTGTTGAAGGTTCAATAAAACTTATTCCGTCTAATTCGAATAGACTGTTAAATTCTGACGGCTTTTCACCATTTAAATAATCAATTAAACAGGTCCCTCTACCTTCATAAAAGGCAGTTTGTATGGAATCTTGCAGGCGGTGTATATTCTCTTGATCTCCAACCCTAACTATTGCGCGGTCTACAACTAATTTTATGATCGGATCATCAAATAGGCCTTCTTCAATCACTTCATCAATGCGGATAACCTCGCCGTCCTTCATCATTCTCGCAAAACCTTGTTGTGCTAAAATGGTTAAATGCTGAAGTGCAGTTCTGTCTTTAAAAGTTACAGGGGCGACGATCAAAAAGCGTGTACCTTCTGGGTGCAGATCTATGTGATCAATAACATCTTCCACTTGATGGCGCTTGACCTCTGCTCCTGAGACAGGACTGTATGTTTTACCAATTCTAGCAAATAGAAGCTTCAGGTAGTCATAAATCTCTGTAGTAGTTCCTACGGTGGATCGGGGATTCTTACTACTTACCTTTTGCTGAATGGCTACGGCTGGTGGAATACCCTTAATATATTCCACCTTTGGCTTGTCTAATTTACCTAAGAACTGTCGTGCGTAGGAGCTTAAACTTTCTACATACCTACGCTGTCCTTCAGCAAATAAAGTGTCAAAAGCTAATGAGCTCTTTCCCGATCCGCTCACTCCTGTGATGACCACAAGTTGGTTTCGAGGTATATTTACACTAACTTCCTTGAGGTTGTGGACAGCTGCGCGTTTGATTTCTATGAATTGGGTCATGCTCAGAAAAGGGCTAAAACACAAAAGTAACCTATAAATAGACTGATGGTTCTGCCAAAAAGCATCAAATTGGAATAGTATTTGATTCTTGTCCTTATATTCACCACAAATAAAATGACTTGCTTATAGAAAGACTGCTACGCTAAATCCTTATTGTATGAACTTAGGAACACAGGAAGACCACGTTTTAGTGGCGCTGTACCGTAGTGGAAACGAGCAAGCTTTTGAGGTGTTGATCCGCAGACACCAGAAAAGAATTTTCCTCCAGATTTATTCTAAAGTGCACGACGCACAAGTTGCTGACGATCTTTTTCAAGAGTCGTTTATTAAGATAATTCGCTCTTTACGTAAATCGAATTATGAGGAAAAGGGTAAGTTCCTGCCTTGGGCCCTTCGTGTAGCCAGCAATACCACGTTAGATCACTTCAGAAAAGAGTCTAGAAAAAAAGAATTTCGCCCTAGTGGAGAGTTCACTGTTTTTGACTCATACGGTCAGTCAGATCGGCCTTACGAAGCTGAGCTGATAGAATCCCAAATCAACGAAGACTTGTATAAGCTCATTTCCTTTTTACCGTTAGAGCAGCGACAGGTGTTGGAATTACGTGTGTTCTGTGATTATAGCTTTAAAGATATTGCAGAAGAAACAGGGGTTAGCATAAATACCGCTCTAGGTAGAATGAGGTATGCGGTGACTAACATGCAGAAATTAATGGTGAAGCACAACATAAGTTTAGAAATGTAATCACCATTTATACGAAGCCTAATTGGTTTTGCGTTATACAGTGAAACGTATATACATAGCCATGGCGAAAACATTACACTACGAAAACCTGGACGTGGGAGCGTCTGAAAAAACCATCCAATTTTTATTGAACTATAGTACTTCAACAGCATCTATACCCTTATCAGGAGATCTCGAAGGACTAGAAGAAGTTTTTAAGAACTAAAAAAGCCCGCGATGCGGGCTTTTTTTTCCTAGTTAGCGATGTCAGAGAAAAACTTCAGTCTAATGAGTTGTAGTTCTTGTTCTTCGTAATCTTCACCAAACTCTGTGGTTAATTCCTCAAGAGACCCAACTGTGGCTTCTTCGGTTAAATACTCAAAGAGTTCTTCAATACTTTCTTCATCGAGTATATCATCGATGTAGTAGTCTATATTTATTTTTGTTCCACTTGTAACGATGCGCTCCATTTCCTCTAGGAGCTGTGGCATTTTTAATCCTTTGGCACTGGCGATATCTTCCAGTGGGAGTTTACGGTCCGTGCTTTGAATGATGTAGACTTTCAAAGCACTTTTATTCGCTATTGTTTTGAATACCATGTCCTGAGGACGATCAATGTCATTTTCTTTGACATAAGCCTCAATCAACGCTACCATGGGCCCTCCAAATTTCTTTGCCTTTCCTTCGCCAACGCCTTGAATATTTTTTAATTCTTCCAAGTCACATGGGTAAATGGTGGCCATTTCACTCAGCGAATGCTCGCTAAATACTGCATAAGGGGGGACACTTTTACTCTTGGCAATTTTCTTTCTAAGGTCTTTTAAGTGACCAAACAACTGATCATCCACAGCCACTACTTTTTTAACCTCCACGCTGTTGTTGAGCTCCTTATAGTCGATTTCTTTACGCACTCTAAAGGCTTTAGGTAATTTTCCTGTATTGCCCTTTTCAGTAGTTTGTACGGTTCCGTAGGCGTCAATATTTTTCGCTAGATAAAGTCTTATGATTCCTTGACGCACGACTGCGCGAAGATGACTTTCACTTTTATCTTTGTGTGTTCCCCATGATTTTAAGGAGTCTGCGTTATTCTGGGAAAGTAGGGCGGTCATGTTTCCACGAAGTATGTTGATCACTTCTGAGGTTTTGAATCTGCCATGGGTTTCATTTACTGCGGCAATAACGTCAAGTAATTCTGCCGAGGCATCGACTTTTTCTCTTGGATGTCTGCAATTATCGCACATTTTGTCGCAATCATCTTCATGAAATACTTCACCGAAATAGTGCAATAAAACGCGTCTTCTACATGTCGCAGCCTCTGCATATCCTGTGGCCTCTTCGAGTAACTGACGACCAATTTCTTGTTCGCTAACCGTTTTTTTGGTCAGGAATTTTTGAAGGCGCTCAATATCTTTAATGTCAAAATAGGTGATACAAGTGCCTTCACCACCGTCTCTTCCCGCACGCCCAGTTTCCTGATAGTAGCTCTCGAGGGATTTAGGCATGTCATAATGAAGTACAAACCGAACGTCGGGCTTGTCTATGCCCATCCCAAATGCAATGGTGGCTACAATGACGTCACAGTCTTCGTTTAGAAAGGCATCTTGATGTCTTACCCTAGTTGCTGAATCTAGTCCTGCATGATAGGGTAGGGCATCTATTCCGTTAATCTGAAGCTGCTTAGCGATATCCTCCACTTTTTGTCTAGAAAGACAATATACAATGGAGGTCTTACCCTTATGCTGGCTCAATAGTTTTATGATATCATGGTCAATGTCTCTTTTCGGCCGTACCTCATAATAAAGGTTGGGACGATTAAAGCTTGAAAGGAAGATTTGAGGGTCTTCCATTCCTAATGTTTTCATGATATCGAGCTGGACTTTAGGTGTTGCAGTTGCCGTTAAGGCAATAACAGGACGCTCGCCCAATGCTTTAATGCTCTGCCTTATGCTGCGGTAATCAGGTCTGAAATCATGTCCCCATTCGGAAATACAATGCGCTTCATCTATGGCGAAAAAACTGATGGTTAGTTGAGATAGCAACTCAATGTTAGCAGGTTTGTTTAATGACTCCGGCGCCACAAATAAGAGTTTGGTTAATCCGGACTTTAGGTCAATATGTACTTGTTCGAGTTGTCCTTTATTTAGGGAGCTGTTGAGTACGTGCGCTATTCCATCCACTTCAGAATGTCCGCGTATCGCATCTACCTGATTTTTCATCAATGCGATTAATGGACTGACGATTATAGCAGTCCCTTCGGCGGCTAATGCAGGTAATTGATAACAAAGGCTTTTTCCACCACCGGTAGGCATAATAACGAACGTATCTTTCCCGGAAGAAATACTTTCGATTATGGCACGTTGATTTCCTTTAAACTCTGTAAAACCAAAAAATTGCTTTAGCTGGTGTTCCCAATTAACGGAGGACATATATTCTTGATTTGCACTTTATTCTCTTAAGATAAGGGAATTTTCCAAGGCTAGTGAAGGTACTACAGAATGTTTTTCGGATTTTTGACCCCGACATACTTATGAACAAGACGACAAATAGAATGGCAATGAACTTTTTGGACCACTTAGGTGAGCTTCGATGGCACCTTGTGCGTTCATCTATTGCTATTGTGGTTTTTTCAACGATTGCTTTTCTTTCAAAATCAATTGTTTTTGATGTGCTTATTTTTGGACCTAAGCAGCCCGGTTTTCCGACTTATGTGTTTTTCTGTGAACTGTCTAGCTATATAGGTGGTGATGTCTTTTGCTTTACGGAAATGCCGTTTGAGTTGCTCAACATGAGGATGAGTGGTCAATTTCAAATGCATTTATGGGTGTCTATAGTGGCCGGTATGATTGTCGCTTTTCCCTATGTATTTTGGGAAATCTGGCGTTTTATTTTACCGGGACTTCACCCAAACGAGCGGAAAAACTCAAAAGGGGTTATCCTATTCACGACAATTTTATTCATGCTAGGTGTGCTTTTCGGCTACTACATTATAGTACCACTAAGTGTCCAGTTTCTTGGGACGTATGCCGTGAGTGCTGAGGTCGTCAATAGGATTGATTTGACGTCTTACATCTCCATGGTCAGTTCAGTTACTTTGGCCAGTGGAATACTGTTTCAGTTGCCCATCGCTGTATACTTTTTGAGTAAAATTGGCGTTGTGACTCCAGAATTACTTAAAACTTACCGGAGACATGCTATTATTGGAATATTACTATTGAGTGCTATTATAACACCTCCTGATATTGCCTCACAAGTCCTTGTTACTTTACCGGTATTGTTCTTGTACCAAATCAGTATTACAGTGAGTAGAAGAATTGTTAAGCGTAAAAAGGCAGCAACTTCATGAAACTAGAAGCGAAAAATATTGTCAAGAAGTACCGCTCAAGAACCGTAGTTAATGACGTGAGTTTTGAAGTAAACCAGGGTGAAATCGTAGGCCTTTTAGGCCCTAATGGCGCGGGTAAAACAACAAGTTTTTATTCTGTCGTTGGACTTATAAGGCCGTTTAGCGGTCATGTATTGTTAGACGGTGTCCCTATTGAAAAGCTTCCCATGTACAAACGTGCTCAAATGGGGATTGGATACTTAGCTCAGGAAGCTTCTGTGTTCAGAAAACTCAGTGTGGAAGATAATATTACGGGTGTACTAGAAATGACCAAGCTTACTAAATCTGATCAAAGAGACCGCTTAGAGGAGTTATTGGATGAGTTTGGATTGCAGCGCATTCGTAAAACAAGGGGTGATTTACTCAGCGGTGGTGAACGCCGTAGAACTGAAATAGCAAGGGCGTTAGCTACAAAGCCTAAATTCATCTTGTTGGATGAGCCTTTTGCTGGAGTGGACCCAATCGCCGTGGAGGATATTCAAGAAATAGTAGCGGGACTTAAGGCTAAGAATATTGGAATACTCATTACGGATCACAACGTACAAGAGACTTTAGCCATAACTGACCGCACGTATCTAATGTTTGAGGGTAAAATACTTAAGAGCGGAACGGCAGAGGAATTAGCTTCAGACGAACAGGTAAGACGTGTGTATTTGGGTCAGAATTTCGAACTCAGAGTACGTAGGTAGTCTTTGACCTTCGGTAAAAAAGTTTTCTTGGGAGTTTTAGCAGGAAGTCCCTGGTAGTTTTTTAATAGAGGAGCGAATCGTTCTATGGCTGATTGATAAAGAGGGAGATCTTGTTTGTTCATGCTCTCCCAGACGCTTTGATCACCTTCATTTTTCTTGCTGCCTGAATTATGGTGTTCTACCAAGGTGTTTTTCCAATTAAAAAGTTCTCCAAAGTATGCTATAGAAGCAGCGTAATGCTCTGTAAAACCTACGGCGTCTAATCTTTCGAAATGTGCCAATGCTTTTTCGAGCGCATGGGGATCTTGTAAAAACTCTTTTTGATTCAAATACCCACTCAAGAAAGCGGTTTGGCGGTTGTTACTCTGTATCAGTCGTGTGAAATCATCAGGAGTATCAATGCCTTGCATGAGCTGCTCATGCTTTTCATTCATGCGTTTTTGGTAGTGATTGTAATGAGATATAGAACGTGCAATAGGCGCTCGGAAAAGTGTGACTACCGTAGCATTTGAGGCAATAATCACCGGTCTTAATGGGAAATGTCCATAAATACAAAGAATTTTAGGATCATCTAACGCTTTTGTTAAAGCGTCATCTAGATTATCATGAGAATAAATAGCACATCGTTTGTCCTCAGGATAATTACTTTCCAGCAATAATCGCAAGGATGTCCCCGCAGTTTTTGGGATGTGAATAAAAACGAGTTTCTTTGAATTCCGCATTGGCTCGAAAATACATGAATAAACCCAATTATCAACGCCCGGTTTTGATCCTAGGTATGCACCGCTCTGGTACGTCCATGGTTGCACGTGCATTGAACGAAGCTGGAGTATACATGGGGGCTATACGTGATCACAACGCTGAAGCATTGTACGCTGTTGATCTAAATGAACGACTTTTTAGTGCCTCGGATGCGTCTTGGTGGCAACCACCGACCCAAGATGATTTGAAAGACAATATGCCGTTATTTGAGCAAGACTTAAGTCGCGAGGATCTTTTTGGCGCTCATTTAAAGCATTATAGCGGTCGTTTAGCCACATTAAAAGCAAGTTATAGTGGCAAATGGGGATTGAAAGATCCTCGGCTTTGTTACACGTTGCCATGGTGGGTCAAACGATTTCCTGAAGCTCAGGTGGTTTGGGTATTGCGTGACGAGCATGAGGTGGCTCGGAGTTTGATGCGCAGACAGCTTAAGGAAGACGAAGCCCAGAGTAATTTAACGGAGGAAGCTGCCTTGGCATTAGTGCGCAGCTACAATGAAGCTGCAGCGGTGAATATTCGTAATTCAGGTGTGGAACATAAGGTTGTGAAATACAGTGATTTGGTTAGTGAAGATGAAATGCTACAGCGTAAGACCTGGTTCTCTCTTTATCAATTTATCCGTGTCCGTCCTGGCCAAATGATTGGTTTTAAGAGAAAGTCTGATCGAATAACTAAAGAACCGGCTCCTGTTAAAAAATTGGACTTACCGACAGAAGGTCCACTGGTCAGTGTGATCGTGCCTAACTATAACCACGCTCCTTTTTTACAGCAGCGTATTGAGTCCATATTAAAACAGTCCTATGGAAGTATAGAGGTCCTTCTTATGGATGATAAGTCCCCAGATAATAGTCGTGAGATTTTACTTCATTATGCGGAAAGCGACCACCGAGTATCACACTCATTTAACGAACACAATTCAGGAAGTCCTTTTGCACAATGGAAAAAAGGTGCTGCATGGGCAAAAGGAAAATACCTCTGGATTGCAGAGAGCGATGATTCTTGTGATTTAGATATGCTGGCCCTACACGTTCATGCCCTGGAGTCAAATGAAAATGCAGTGATCACCTATAGCCATAGTCATCTTGTAGATGAGAGTGGCGAATTCCTGAGGGATTTTAAAGATGATTATAGTTTTATTTTTGGAGATGCTTCACGCTGGTCTAATGATTTCACTGCCAATGGACCCCATGAAGTAGCGACTACCATGGTTTTTTCGAATACGATTCCTAATGCTAGCGGAGCGCTGTTTAGAAAGGCTGTATTTGATAGAGTGGGGACCCCTGAGGTGACATGGAAGCTCAATGGAGATTGGTTATTTTATGCCAGACTATTGCAAGAAGGGGATGTCGTTTTTCATGCGCAACCGCGAAACAAATTTAGATTTCACGAGCATACACAACGCAATAGAGCGATTGCGTCTTACACTGCGTTTGATGAGATATTGAATATGTATGCCGTTTTCGAGCGAAATAACTGGGTTCCATTAGAAACATTGCAAAAGGCACGTGCTCAGGTCGCTATGTGGTGGGCCGCGAACGTGTTCTCGATGGCTCGTACATCAGATGTTGTAAAGAACAACATCAGGTTATACCATTCCTTTACCGTGTATAGAAAAGGCTTATTGGCCTATATTTTGAAAAATGGTCTGATAAAAATAACGGGCCAAATCTTTATTGTCTTGGGTCTTAAAAAGCCCGTTAAGAAGTTAGCTGCTAGGTTGTTTCCTAAAACTTTTTTCCCCCATTAAATGCGTATATCTGTCATCATTCCTGCCTTTAATGCGGCATCGACCATTGAGCAAACACTGCAAAGTGTTTTGGATCAAACCAGTGCGCCTTATGAAGTTATTGTGGTAGATGATGGATCTACTGATCGGACATCTGACGTGGTAAATCAATTTAATGGCTTGCCAATCAAGTTACTGGCACAGTCGAATCTGGGACTTGGCTCGGCCAGAAACTCAGGAATGGAACTTGCCACTGGAGAAGCCTATGCTTTTTTAGATGCTGATGATTTATGGGTATCGACTAAGCTAGAAGTTGCTGTAAAAGCGCTGCGTACACATGAAAACACGAGTTGGTTCTATACACCAATCTTGGAATGGGATGGAGAGAACAAGCGGAGAAGATCTTGTCCAAAAGTGGGCTCCATAGAGGATTTCCTTGCATATAATCCGATCGTACCCAGCACTGTAGTTATGAGGAATACTCTTGCTTTTCAATGGGAACAAAACAGATCTATGCAAGAGGATGTAGGGGCATATTTAAGACTTTTTTCCAAAGGTATTTATCCAAGAAAAATACCTCAAATAGGGACGTTATATCGCGTGGACTATGGTATGACGCAAGATTTAGATGACCATTATCTTAAGGTTTTCGAGGCGGTTGATGATGCGCTACAAAATGGTTTTTTGACGGAAACACAATTTGCGCTATACAAGGTTAGAAAGGCCTATGAAGCAGCACGCACCTATAAAAAACGCGGAGATCAACGCGGTAGGAATCAATGGAAGTCAAAGATAAAAGAGGCTGCGAAAAAATGTAATATCCCATTAAAACTGAGACTTAGAATCTGGCTGCTTGCCTAAAAATAGCGTTTCCATCCAATACCTGAAAAGACAAAAGGATAGTCGTTTATACCCAAAGTGGTGTAAAGTTGTATTTGATGCTTATTCCAGACCTTCGAGACCTTAAGGTCTAAAATTCGCGGCCAATCTCCGTCTAAGAAATATCCTGTAAAGCTTCGTATCGCAGCACTGTATTGCCACTCTTCAACCTCTGCAGACCACTTGATGTTACCTAGAAATCCGTCGTTCTGTGGATAGGCAATCCACATGGTTTGATATACCTGGAACCCCGCATCCCATTGAAAAGAGTGTTTTTGTACACTATTTCCCCAATTGCTCTGTAAATGATGAATTCCACTGAAGAAATAACCATAACCGGGGGCATCGGTAAACCGTGCATCAGAGAGTGGTCCAGCCGCTGTTTTGGTGTGGGCTGTTAAGTGAATCTCCATCTTTGAATTCGCGAAAAGTCTGGTACTGACATTGAATAAGAAGTCACCTGCTTGAACACCTTTTCCCGTTTCACCTCGTGAGACCCTGAGGTCTCTAACGTCATTACTTGTTTTGAAATATTCTAGGCTCTGGTGTTTAATTTGAAAGCGCGTATGTCCTCGTCTCCAAAAAAGCTCATTATGCCAACTATGAAACTGGTCGTCACGTCTAAAACTATGCTGTGTGTTGCTTTGGAAATAACTTTGATCTTCATCTATAAAAGAAGGTATAGGCAGTGCATTAGGGCCTAGATAGGCATGAGCATAGTTCATGTACTCTGTCCAAGGGGTCGTGCCGTCCCAGCTGTGCTGATTATTCCACCAAGCGAACTGAGCCTGGCTCTGGAAACTTAAAAAAAGGAGTCCTAAGACAATCAGGCGGCGTTTCATTATTCTAGATCAGTATTTATTTTCTGTCTCAAATAGACCAAATGAGGATTTTTCTCGGCCATATGTTTGAATTTCTCCTCGGGCAAATAGAGTTTTTTTACTTGCTCACTCGCGACCATTTTAATCTCAAATCGTAATGAAAAGTTATTCAACTTTTCACGTAAATAAGGCACCAATTGTTTTTGCTCATCATTAAAATAGCCCAACTGAATATTATTGTCCAGTTCAATCTCTAAGGTGTTTTTGTCAATAATTTTTGGCGTTTGAGCAAGAAAAAGACTTCTCATGGCTGTTTTGACATGGCGTTGCTTTGCGTAAACCTCAAGGGCTGATTTAAGCTCATGGTCGTTAAAGACACTTTGCGGTCCTTCTTGAACTACAGGCGTCTGATCATCATCACTTTCGCTTTGACTGTGCTCAATTTTTGTATCAGATGCGCCCAGCTCGTTCATAGCATCCATTAGAGAAAGTCCGCCGGAGCCTGCTTTTCTTCTTTTTCTAGCAGCTACAGGTTTTGTTGAGGAAGGCTCTTCTTTTATGGGTTTTTTATCTTCAATATCTTGAGTGACAGGTGCTTCTCCAAAAGCGCTACCAAGGTCAGCTCTCGGAGTAAGATTCGTTTCCGAAGAATTATCCACTGCGGAGTCTAATGACCGTTTATTGCCGGAAACGGCGCTTGAAACTAGTTTTTCAGGGACCTTTGGTTCTGGTAGCGGCTGGCCTCTTCTTGGTAGCGTATCCGGTAGGTAGTCGTCCGTCGATTGATCAGTGCTGGTTATTGCGTTCGGTCGAGATTTTTTTTTTTCTTGTGAGATGAACTCAATTAATTTAAGTAGTCCTAATTCTACCAATATTCTTGGTTGACTTGACATCTTATACTGACTGTCTAGATCATTAAACACCTTAAGTCCATGCAGTAAAAACCGGGTAGCACTCTGTGAACTTTGCGATAAGTAGCGCTGCTTTATGGCCGGACCTACCTCTAAAAGTTGCACTGTCTTAGGCTCGCGTGCAACCAGTAAATCTCTAAAGTGCTTGGACATACCCACTACAAACTCATGTCCATTAAATCCTTTTTCCAAGACTTCATTATAAAGTAATAATAAATCAGGGTAATTGACTCCTTGGGCAAGGTCTATGGTTTTAAAAAAGTAATCGTAGTCAAGAATATCAAGCACTTCCACCACCTGAGCATAAGTGAGGGTGTCTCCAGAAAAACTGACCATACGGTCGAAGAGACTCAGTGCATCTCGCAATGCGCCATCCGCTTTCTCCGCAATCATATGCAACGCCTCAGGTTCTGCTTGTATTCCTTCCTGGGTGGCAACATAGGCCAAGTGATTTGCAATATCTTCTACTGTAATTCTTTTGAAATCAAATATTTGACAACGAGAAAGAATGGTGGGTATGATCTTGTGCTTTTCTGTCGTTGCTAAGATAAAGATGGCATGCGCTGGAGGCTCTTCTAATGTTTTTAAAAAGGCATTAAAGGCTTGTTGGCTCAACATGTGAACCTCATCAATAATATAAACTTTAAATTTTCCCGTCTGCGGTGCGAACCGAACCTGATCAATCAATCGTCTTATATCATCGACAGAGTTGTTGGATGCGGCATCCAGTTCAAAGATATTCAGCGCCAGCTCATCGTCGTTGAGTTCGACACCCGAATTAATTACTTTCGCTAAAATTCGTGCACATGTAGTCTTGCCAACCCCTCTTGGGCCGCAGAATAGCAAAGCCTGAGCAAGATGGTCGCTCTGTACACTTTTCAATAAAGTGTCCGTAATATGCGACTGACCAACCACGGATTCAAAGGCTTGTGGTCTATATTTACGTGCTGATACAATGAACTGCTCCATACCACAAATATAAGCGAGGTTTTGACCTTATATGGGTGAAATAAAAAAAGAGCTGTCCACACGTTGCTAACATTAGTTGGTTCGTTGGGAAAAGTCTTGTACATTTGCACTCCTAAATTTTTAGTTCAAATAATTATGAATCAATACGAAACCGTTTTCATTTTGAATCCCGTTTTATCTGAAGATCAGGTAAAGGAAGCGGTAGATAAGTACGTTGCCTTGTTGAAAGACAGAGGTGCGAACATTATCAACAAAGAAAACTGGGGCCTCAAGAAGATGGCGTACCCAATCCAAAAGAAAAAAAGTGGTTTTTACCATTTTTTAGAATTTACAGCTCCTGGTGAAGCAATTGCGCCTGTGGAAGTTGAATTTAAGCGAGATGAGCGTATAATGCGCTTTTTGACTGTTAGAATGGACAAATATGCAATTGAGTACGCTGCAAAGCGTCGTGCTAAAAAGAACGCTTAAATAGACTGACTATGGCAACTAAAGGAAAGGGCGATGTACGTTACCTCGCGCCCATCAACGTAGAAAGCGGCAACCAGAAAAAGTACTGTCGTTTTAAGAAATCAGGTATAAAATATATTGACTACAAGGATCCAGATTACTTGTTGCGTTTTATCAACGCTCAGGGAAAAATCTTACCGCGTCGTCTAACTGGTACTTCATTGAAATACCAGAGAAAATTGTCTACGGCTATTAAGCGTTCGCGTCACATTGCGTTGATGCCTTACGTAGCTGATAACCTTAAATAAAAGAGTACCATGGAAATCATTCTAAGAAAAGACGTAGAAAACGTAGGTTTTACGGACGACGTGGTAATTGTAAAAGATGGTTACGGACGTAACTTCTTAATACCTCAAGGTTTAGGCTCACTAGCTACTGAAAGTGCTAAAAAAGTATTGGCTGAAAACTTGCGTCAACGTGCACACAAGGAAGCTAAGGCTGTTACTGATGCACAAGCAATGGCTGAAAAGCTGTCTGCTATCGAATTAAAAATGACTGCTAAGACTGGTCAGGGTAACAAGTTGTTTGGTTCAATAACCAACCAGCATGTTGCAGATGAGCTTTCTAAAAATGGAGTTACTCTAGAGAAGAAATTTATTCAGATCGTGGGTGGTTCTATTAAGGCTTTGGGTAACTATACAGTTGCTGTTCGCTTACACCGTACCGTTGTTGTTAACATCGAGTTTGACGTTGTCGCGGAAGCTTAAGACAAAACAGATTGTTTTACGAATGCAAAGAAAAAGCCATCCCATCGGGATGGCTTTTTTCAGATCCATATTTCCGTTATTCTCTCTACCAGATGAATCTTCGCGTAGTGCTTTACTCGTAGCGTAGTGCCTCGACAGGATCTAAGTCTGATGCTTTCTTAGCGGGGTACCATCCTGCTAGAACACCTACTCCCACGGAGATAAAGAAGGCTACGGTAATCCATGTCCAGGGAATGAAAAAGCTACCGCCTATTTGATTTGCGACGACATTTCCTATAATTATTCCGAAGATGATACCGGTCCATCCGCCTAGTTGAGTGATCATGATTGCTTCACCTAAGAATTGTGCACTGATGGCTCGTTTTGTTGCGCCTATAGCTTTACGCGTACCTATTTCTTTTGTACGCTCTGTCACGCTGACCAGCATAATATTCATCAAGGCAATGGATGCGCCCAACAGGGTTATAGATCCGATGATAAATGCGCCAGAGGTGACCATATCTAAATTTTCGATTAGACTTTTAGCGACATTATCACTCCGTGTAATGCTGAAGTTATCACGTTCTTTAGGTACCAGTTTCCGAACACTTCTCATTAAAGAAAAGCTTTGTCCTTGCACAGCCTCAAGGGTTTCTGCATTGGGTGCGTTTATGCTCAGAATATAGTTTGGACGACCTCCTGAAAAATTAGCTCTGGCATAATTCATGGTTACCCAAGCGCCTCTGTCACCTGAGAACATCCCTGAAGAGCCCTTTTCAGCTAATACGCCAATGACTAAGTAGGGCTTGCCTTTAATTCGTATATTTTTACCAACTGCACTTTCCTGATCGAAGAGCGTAGTTTTCGTTTCACTCCCTAGAATGGTGTAATTCCTCCCAGAATAAACATCATCAAGATTGAAGTTTCTGCCCTCGGCTAATTCGAACCCACCCGTGTACATGTAATTTTCATCCGTAGCAACAATTTGAGTATTTGGATTCGTGGATGTATTATCATAAGACAATTTCGCTGTACCCGAGGCTATGTAGGTTAAACTGGTTTTTGATCCGGGGTAATCCATACGCTCTTTAAATGCCAAAGCCTCTCGGTAAGTGATTTCTGGATTTTGCCTGTAGTCCGCGTTGTTAACAAAAAAGCCTCCTTGAGAATTGCGAATAGTTAAAGTATTTGCACCAAGTGAGGTGAAATTGCTTTCCAGACTCTGTTTAAGCGCGTCTGTAGCGCTCAAAATACCTACTAACGCCATTATACCAAATGAAATAATTAACGAGGTGAGCACCGTTCTTAACGGAGAGGCTTTTATGGCTGTCCATGAGAGGGATATGGTTTCTTTAAAAGCGCGTTGGTTCATTCATTGATAGTTAGGGATAAAGCCAAATTTAGCAATTACTTTTACGCTATGGCAGTGAATCCGAAACATACCATTGGCTTTTTAGCAGGAGGTTACAGAAATGTAGCTCAAATCAAAGGTGTCTCCATTCCCGAACCATCGCATTCCGAACCTAGAGATAAAGCGAGTTCCTTACTTGTAGGTTGGGATGCAGCGGATTGGGAGGTTATTAAGCCGTTGATGCGAGAGGGTAAGATGCCCGTTTTTACAGAATTTAATCATGGATCAGTCCAAGCCAATTTAGCAACATTAGACCCGCCTATCTCACCCATGTTATGGTCTTCCGTTGCGACAAGTACATGGCCTTCAGCTCATGGTATTCATGGATTTACAGAGATAAGTGATGGAAAGGTACGAGCGGTACGAGGCAGTTCATTAAGGCAGCCTACTTTTTGGGAATACCTAGAAGATCATGAAGTTCCCGTTTCCACCGTTGGCTGGTGGCCTTCTCATCCTGCAGAATCAAGTAGATGGGGTGGTTTGCGAATATCAAACCTTGCTACTAGTGAAGATGTAAAGTGGATTGTTGACGGTGTTTCACCCATTTCTCATCAAAAAATACTGGCATCTTTGATTCTGCAACCGGAAGATTTGAATCCAAGTATAATCGCGTCATTCTTTCCAAATCAAGATTTAGACAGTTCAGACGATGTTGTGCGAAGCGTTCTTAAAATAACACTGCATGCCATAAATGTACATACGATGGCCACCTATGCATTAGACCATTGTAAGGGAGGTCATGTTAGTGTTTACTATGACGCCTTGGATCACTTCAAGCACCTTGGTATGAAATATATGCCACCAATGCTAAAGGGTATAAATGAACAGGATTTTAACCGCTATAGATTCATAATTGAATCAGCATACCGTTTACATGATCTATTCCTAGGCCAGCTTTTAGGTGGGCTTCATGAAGATGGTCACGCGATTGTGATGAGTGATCATGGTTTTAAAAATGGCTTGGATCGCTTTGCGGTATTACCTAATCACGCCGGTGCACCAGCGTTGGAACATAGACATTATGGTGTATTTGCTGCCAGAGGTCCTCGTTTCAAAACTGAGTTGCCACCAAGCGGTATGAATCTTTTGGACGTTGCCCCTGTGGTATTAGCTATGTATGGCTTGGTCAAGCCAATCTCCATGCAAGGACTTGTTCCACCGGGCATGATGGAAGAACCTAATCGCATTATAGAAAGTTTATCGGTATCGCCATCTAATCACCATGAATCTGTGGAAGGTGACTCTGTTTTATTAGAGGCGCTGGTTACATTGGGTTATTTAGAAGAAAAACACCTCATTAACAACGAGGGTCGATTGCTTGAAAATATTTATTACCTCGCTAGAAGTCTCAGAGCTGAAGGGAGGTCGGAACGAGCATGGCAGGTTTTATCAGGATTAAATATTGGCATAGATTCTCCCTTGCGTTACCAACAATTGGCAGCTTCCTTGCTTGCGGATTCTGGTCAGTACGAAGAGCTAGATAAATTGCTGTCCGGTATTCAGGAATTTCCAGAAATGCTCATTTGGGAATATTATAAATCTCTCATTCAGATATATAGGGGCTCAACATTATCCATTCCAGTGGGTCTGTTTGAAACAGAAGAAAGTCATGAGTTGGTGCTATGGGGCAAGCTATTTAGCAAGGCAGATAGGTTGGACGACCTTCGGAAACTTTTAGCAGGAAAAACACTCCATATTCCTGATACCTTGAATTTGAGACTTAAAATTGAGTTAGCGGAAAATAGATGGGAAGAAGCCTTAGAAACAGCACTAGAAAGTACCGCGCTAAGATATCATCAGCCAAATATTCATGGAGCTCTTGCTGTGATCTTTAAAAAGCTAAACATGCCAAGTGAATCACATTCAGCAACGGCGGTACAACTTAAGATGATGGGAATGCAGCATGATGAGGCTCCATTGTTTATAGTTTCCGGACCTCCGCGCAGTGGAACTTCGATGGCAATGCAACTCATGGCGTCGGCTGGCGTCGACTTGGTTACTGATAATGACAGGCAAAAGGACCAGTTTAATGCCCGCGGATACTTTGAACATAATAAAGTGAAAGATTGGGATTTAGATGAGAATTGGTTGACTTTACAGCGAGGTAAAGCAATCAAAATAGTCGAACCATTGCTACTCAGTGCTCCATTGCCTAGGGGGTTAAAAGTGATCGTCTGCATGCGCAGGTCTATAGGTTCCATGCTTAAGAGTCAACGTTACATGAGTGGAAGAGAGTCCGCTCCACTGGGCTGGGATGAACAGCAACTATGGCTGGATTACCAAGAAAAAACTAGGGTACAAATGTCCATGGATCCGCATACCGTTTTGATAGAATTAGATTTCGAAGAGATCATTCAAGCCGTTGAAACGAACAACCTAGGTCATTCCTTACAGGCGGCTTTTAAAGAGTTATCTAAATACACTCCTAATGCCGTTGATATTTCTGTATTGAAAGCTGTTGTTGAACCCCAGCTGCGTAGGTTTTAGGAGTATATTTGCGCTATGAGTACAACACAATCCAACAAGATCAAGCAATACATGGCGACGGCCGCTGCCCTATTAGGAGCAACTGCAGTTCAGGCACAAACTCAATATCTATATACGGACATCGATGACTCCACTGTTGTTGATGGTGTTTTTGAATTAGATTTAGATGGTGATACTATTGTAGACTTTACTATTGAGCACGTTCTTCTTGGTGGCCAATTGTCAAACGTCAACGCGATACTTCTCCGCCCTGGCGATAGTATTGGAGGCAACCTAGCGATGGGTACAGGTCAAAATGGCTTTTCATATGTGGAAAATGTGGTTCCAGGTACCGCACTAAATTCAAGTGCAACCTTTACCGGAATTAGTAATAATACGGATATTGGATATCTGGCGTTTCGCGTAGATGGAGTTGCGTATCCTAATTCCAATTGGGCTGGTCCTGTGACTGATGGGTATTTAGGATTGCGCATCCTGAAAGACGATACAGCTTGTTTTGGTTGGTTGCGTTTAGACGTAGCTGATAGTGCTAAAAGTTTCACCATTAAGGATTGGAGTTTTAATCCAAATAAGGACAGTTCACATACGGTAGCATTTGAACTGCTCGACGTGATGGAAACTGTGTTGAAGGACTTGAAGATTTCGCAATCTAATGGATTACTCCAAGTCTCTTTAGGTCAGGAGCTTCCGCTGAGTATTTATGATGCGTCAGGAAGATTAATGACCAAGACCTCACCAGAATTTGAGCAACGTGTTTCTACATTGGGTTGGAGTTCGGGAATGTACATAATTCGAATCGAAGGTTCTAATTGGTACCATAATGTCAAAATTTGGATTGACTAATTCGTTATTTCACACGCTTATTTTTAAGGAATCAATAAGGCAGGGGGTCTATTTTTGCGAATATAGCAACATAAACCCTCTAATGTTATATTTCAACTAAATCCAGTTGGAGTGAAGCCTAATTATGTGGTAAATTTGCATCACTTTAAAAAAGAAAAATTCTTCTACTATGACCTTTGATATAGAGATGATCCGTAAGGTATATGAGCGTTTTCCGGAACGTATTCAGGCAGCACGTCATGCTGTAGGCAAGCCATTAACCTTATCAGAAAAGATACTTTACGCTCACCTATGGGAAGGCGATGCTCAGGGCGCATACGAACGTGGCAATAGCTATGTTGACTTTGCCCCAGACAGAGTTGCTATGCAGGATGCAACAGCTCAAATGGCTCTTTTGCAATTCATGCAAGCAGGGAAGGATAAGGTTGCTGTTCCTTCTACAGCACATGCGGATCATTTGATTCAAGCTAGAATTGGTGCAGATAAAGATTTACAAGATGGAATTAACAAGAACAATGAAGTGTTCAACTTCTTGTCATCTGTATGTACAAAATATGGTATTGGTTTTTGGAAGCCAGGCGCTGGTATTATTCATCAAGTAGTCTTGGAGAATTACGCTTTTCCAGGCGGAATGATGATAGGTACTGATTCACATACTGTAAATGCTGGTGGTCTAGGAATGGTCGCCATAGGTGTAGGTGGTGCTGATGCTGTGGATGTAATGGCAGGCATGGCATGGGAATTAAAATTCCCTAAGCTGATTGGAATCAAATTGACTGGTCGCTTAAATGGATGGACATCTGCAAAGGATGTGATCTTAAAGGTTGCAGGTATTCTAACGGTAAAGGGTGGCACTGGCTGCATTGTAGAATATTTTGGTGAGGGTGCTCAAAGCTTAAGTGCTACGGGGAAAGGAACCATTTGTAATATGGGTGCTGAGATTGGAGCAACGACTTCAACTTTCGGATACGATGATTCCATGCGCCGTTATTTATCGGCTACAGGCCGTCAAGATGTTGTGGATGCGGCAGATAAAGTGGCTGATCATTTAACGGGTGATGCAGAAGTTTATGCAAATCCAGAGCAGTATTTTGACCAAGTTATTGAGATCAATTTAGACGAGTTGACTCCCCACATTAATGGACCTTTCACACCTGATTTAGCTACTCCTGTGGCAGAAATGAAGGAGAAGGCAGCAGCAAATGATTGGCCAACAGATATTGAGTGGGCTTTGATAGGATCGTGTACGAATTCATCGTACGAGGATTTATCTCGCGCAGCATCTATTGTGGCTGATGCTGTTGAGAAAGGACTACAGCCTAAAGCTATTTTAGGTATTAACCCTGGTTCTGAACAAGTACGTTTTACGGCAGAACGCGATGGTCTGATGGACACGTTCAATAAATTGACAGGTACTCGAATTTTTACGAACGCTTGTGGACCATGTATTGGGCAATGGGCACGTGAAGGAGCTGAGAAACAAGAGAAAAATTCTATCGTGCATTCGTTTAACAGAAACTTTGCGAAGCGTGCGGATGGAAACCCAAACACGCATGCCTTTGTAACTTCTCCTGAAATGGTTGCAGCGATAGCAATCTCAGGAAAATTGGATTTCAACCCAATTACAGACACACTAACTAACATTCATGGCCAAGAGGTCAAACTTATTGAGCCTACTGGTCATGAGTTACCATCTTCAGGCTTTGCAGTTCAAGACAATGGTTATCAAGCACCAGCGGAAGACGGCGCTACTATAGACGTAGTGGTGAGTCCGGATTCTCAGCGTTTGCAGTTGTTGTCACCCTTCGCTCCATGGGATGGCCGTAATATTACGGGCGCTAAGTTGCTGATTAAGGCTTTCGGTAAGTGTACAACAGATCATATCTCAATGGCTGGTCCATGGTTACGTTACCGTGGTCATTTAGACAATATCTCTAATAATTGTTTGATTGGTGCAGTAAATGCCTACACCAAAGAAACAAATGCTGTGACGAGTCAATTAACTGGAGAAGTAAACGAGGTGCCAACTATTGCCCGTTCTTACAAGGCTGCAGGTGTACCTACAATTGTGGTTGGTGATCATAATTACGGTGAAGGCTCTTCACGTGAACATGCGGCTATGGAGCCCCGTCATCTTGGCGTATGCGCAGTGATTGTTAAGAGTTTCGCTCGTATTCATGAGACCAACTTGAAAAAGCAAGGAATGTTAGGATTGACTTTCGCTAATGAATCAGATTACGATCTTATTCAAGTGGATGATACGTTCCATTTCACTGACCTAGAGAGTTTTGCTCCAGGTAAGCAGCTGGTCTTGCAGGTAATTCATACCAATGGTACTGAGGATTCAATTACGTTAAATCATACGTACAATACGCAACAAATTGATTGGTTCAGAGCAGGTTCAGCATTGAATTTGATTAGTACTCAAAAGCAAGCTTAGAATTAAGTAAACTTTTTATCATACAAAACCCCCATGGTACATTCGTTCCATGGGGGTTTTGTATGAACAGGGACAGCTCAAGAGTCTGTCAAGTTTGATTAGATGGTTTTTATTTTTTAATCAGATAACCAATTTTTAAAGTAATACTATAAGTATAAGGCGCATTAAAGTCTGATCCGGATCCTCCGAAGAATCCATAATTCGTGAGGTTCCAGGTGTCCTTAGTCGTAAAACCATAACCTATACCAGCTGCATAGTCTAATACAAACCTATCCGAGAATACCAGTTGATTACCAAAATCTATTTGTAGTGATGCTGCTACTGCTGCTTCTCGCGAAGCTGGATACATGAATGTCACTGGATCTGGTGGATGGTCGTAGTCCACCTTGTCATAGTTAAACGTATTCACAAATAAATTAGGTTTTATGTAAGATCCGCGCATAATATGCCCATATCTCATTCTTTGAGAGTAAAAATTTGGACTGCGCTTAAATTTGTAACCCATGTTAACACCTGCTCCCATTGGATTCTCATTATCATAAAGATTAGATCCAAATCCAGCTCCAATAAATATAACACCGGCTTCCCATGATCTGCTGGGATCAATAGCCTGTTCGTAGGAGATGAAGGAATAGTTACCGCTAATACCTCCAACATCGATTTTTATAGCCCTGTCTCGTTGACCTGCATATACTCGTGAATCATCCATCATACTTTTGCTTAGGTCGATAACTCGACCTGATTCAAAGACGATCTTGGTTAGATAGTCGCGTTCAATGCTAAAGATGACAGAATTTTGCGCTGCTCCAAATTCTCTGTATTTGATGTAGTCAGGAGTAACTTCTACAATGCTTACTTCATCTATCGTCTTATCCTTAAAAATGAGCATATCCTGAGCACTTAACTCGAGGCAGAAGCCAATAAAAATGATACTGAATAATCTGTCTCTTATACACATCTCCGAGCCCACGAG
>OJEF01000034.1_pt1 | contig 34543 bp, 31 predicted proteins | sample 1593041 | NCBI WGS metagenome assembly OJEF01 (sample SAMN05416790, study PRJEB24817) | seawater metagenome | isolation source: Sea water | place: Canada:Atlantic | collected 2013-11
TCTCTATTCGTCGGCAGCGTCAGATGTGTATAAGAGACAGTTATATGGAGAGCAGGGGTCACTTTAGCGCTGAGGTAAGGGGAAAGAATTACCCTAATTAATGGATTGGCCAAATACACCGCTTTCGGCGAGTGAGCGGATCAGCGCGATGGCGTCACGGTCGGTCTGTAAATAGGCGGATTTCAAATGCTCGCCAACATCATCAGAGCCGTCTTCCTCTAGTTCGCGCCTATAGGTGAAGCGCACGAACAGATAGCCTTCTTCCGGCTCTTCCAGGTGAGTGACACTCTCTGCGTCTATCTGGTCATACTCTTCCATGGTTTGAGTGTGGATTTTTTCGTCGGGATAGAGCATAACTCGCTCATGAAATGTGTGTTCCCCTATCTCGATGATTCGTTCGAACTCATCTTCGGCATACTCATTGTTCGTTACCTTCAAACTACTATTGAATGTGTCTGGGCGCCTCGCACGCAGCAACAAGCCTTCCCATAGCTGAGTTCGCGTGAGAATTGGCAAATCCTCTTCCGTAAGATCGTTGACCTGAATGATGTGTTCAAACTCTAGCAATACTTTCTCCTGCGACCATTTAACAGACTATCTGGATTAGTCTATTTGTAGATTCCATGATTCTACTTCATCGAGCATTTCGAGATCGGTCCAATCGAATTTAAGCGGTGTTACCGATATATACCCCTGTTGGTAGGCATAGGTGTCGGTGGTCGAGTCTTGGGAATCCACGATAATTCGTACACTCTCATAGTCTGTGGTCATGGCGTCTCTTATGGTCGGAGCATAACGAGCCGTGCTCAGGTAAGAATCCCCCATGGGTCTTACGGCTACTCCTTTCAGTTCGCCGGCTGGGACGTTGATTGAAATCATCGTGCCATTCGGCGCGCCAAGCCTGCGATATCGATCGACTAGATCGGCAGTGAACTTTGCTGTGATGGCGGTATTCTCACTATTGGGATCTTCCGAGACGGCGATTGCAGGGAGTCCGTGATACAAGCCCTCCATAGCTGCCCCTACCGTTCCAGACAGATGAGAAACGTTGCCAACGTTTGCGCCGCGGTTTATACCAGACACGACAATATCGAAGGGCTGGTCTTTTCCTAACTCTTTCACGCCGAAGCGCACTGCATCAGCCGGTCTGCCATGAACGGAGTAGCCGAAGAAGCGGCCACCTTGCTCAAAGTTGTCGACCGTTATAGAGCCTATTGAGGATTGACTAGCGCCGGATTGATTCACGTTCGGAGCGGATACAACAACTTCTACACCTTCCAGTTGTGAAAGAGCCGCATGCAGAGCGTGCAGGCGTGGAGATTCGATTCCATCATCGTTTGAGAGCAGAATACGGTAGGATTGTGCCGACGCTAGGACACTGAAGCAGCTCAATACAATCGCTGCCACAAATTGAGAGAAGGGCGTTGCGCTGTTTATTGGTCGTATCATCTATTCCTCGAATATTGCTTTACTATCGCAATAAGTTGTTATGAAGTATTGTTGTCGGCGAGATTGGATTAGGATTGGCTAACAACACAATCGTCTATAGTACAGACTAGCCTGTACAATTTATAGCTATACACCACTTAGGATTTACTCATGCGCCAGACAGTAAAAGTACTAGTTAAGACTCTAGCGATTTCGATGTCGCTGGGCACAGCGATGCCGGCGTTGGGACAGAACGCAACCAGCAATGATTCAGGAATCGAGAATAATCTAATGATGGCGATGGCATGGAAACAGACCGCCGCCGAATTTCGTGCGCTCTACCATCAAGGCTTCAACATTGCTCGCATGCGCGTTGAAATTGCCTTGGCGCAGAAGCAAGACGACTCTGCGCCACTCGCAATAATTAGTGATGTCGATGAAACCCTGTTACTCGCGAATGACTACTGGGGCTATCTCATCAATCAGGGGCAGGATTTTTTCGACGATGCATCTTGGGATCGTTGGATCGAGGAGAATCGCGCAGTCGCAAGTCCCGGAGCATTAGAGTTTCTAAATTTTTGCGTGAGCAATTCGGTTGAAATTTTCTATGTGACCAATCGTGATCAGGGCGAGACCACCGTGCAGCTGGCGATTAACAACTTAAACGCCGTTGGCTTTCCTCTCGCAGACGCTGCGCACATGCGCGTTTTACGAGAGAGTTCTAACAAGGAACTCGTGCAGCAGCAGATAAGAGAAGACTATGAAGTGGTTGCGCTGTTAGGTGACAATCTCAACGACTTTGCGCGCCGCTATTATTCCACAGATGTGGTTGAACGCATGAGTCTTATGGAACAGGATAGAGACCGTTATGGCAGCGACTACATTCTTTTTCCGAACCCCACCGACGGCCATTGGATTCGTGCAATTTTTGGTGAGTCAGAACCCGCTGCCTCTGCCGAGAATCGCGACATACTAAGGGACGCTGCGACACGTGCTGCCTGGGCCCCGTAGGCATTGATAAGATTTGACTAGTCGACACATACAAACCCAAGCAATAGAATGCACGCCATTCGCTTGGCAAATAAATTAACAGGATAGACAATGAATTCAGACGTACTCTTTAAGCCTTTTAATCACCCGAAATTACAACTACCCAATCGTATTATCATGGCGCCTATGACGCGACAGTTCTCTCCTAATGGAATACCCGATAGCAATGTCGAAGAATATTATAGAAAGCGAGCCGCGGGCGGTGTCGGGTTAATTATTACCGAGGGCACAACCGTCAATCACAGGGCGGCATCATCAGGAGTACAAATACCTTGTTTTCACGGTGATGCCTTAGAAGGTTGGGGAAAAATCGTCAAGGCCGTGCATGCCGCAGGTGGCAAGATAGCACCACAGTTGTGGCACGTGGGCTCGATTCGAAAACCGGGTGAGGGGCCACATCCTGACTATCCCTCAGCGACACCTTCCGGTCTGCTAGGGCCAGATAAAAAAGTACTAGAACCACTATCGACAAGCGAGATCGATGAGTTGGTTGTAGCTTATGCTCAAGCTGCAGCAGATGCCGTGCGCCTTGGATTCGACGCCATCGAGTTACACGGTGCGCATGGCTATCTGATCGATAACTTCTTCTGGGAAGGCACCAATCAAAGAGATGACAAGTATGGAGGCTCTCTTGAAAATCGCACGCGATTCGCCGTTGAGATCATGCAGGCGATACGTGGAGAAGTCGGCGACGACTTTCCTGTGATCTTGCGCTTCTCGCAATGGAAGCAGCAGGACTTCGATTCGAAACTGGCACAGACGGCGGAAGAGTTGGAGCAATTTCTGAGTCCCCTGTCCGATGCGGGCGTGGATATCTTCCACTGCAGCACGAGACGATTCTGGGAGCCGGAATTCGAAGGCTCTTCGCTGAACTTAGCGGGCTGGGTTAAGAAGATAACGGGCAAGCCAACAATCAGTGTAGGCAGTGTCGGTCTAAGCGAAGAATTCGTCGCGACCTATAGTGATGGTTCTGCAGAAGTGGCAGGGATCGATGAGCTATTAAGTCGCATGGAAGACGATGAGTTTGATCTGATTGCAGTGGGCCGCGCTTTGATAGCGAATCCTGATTGGGCAAACAGAGTAAAAAATAATGACATGGATTCGATAGAGACTTTCCATAAAGAGCAACTAACCGCGCTGGTCTAATTGCTTCGAAGTCGCGACAATTGATTAGAGCAAATATTCGAGCGAGATCTTTAGAAGACTACAACAAGGGGTTGAAGAAATGACGCAGTTCGCCCAATCGAAAGTAAAGCTTTTCCTTATTGGCATCTTCTTCGTACTGTTGTTGGCGGCTTTATTATTATTTCTGCCGCCCTCTGTCTCTAGTTCGGCTCAGCTGTCTGAATCTGCGGAGGCTATCGAGCGCGGCGAATATTTAGTTATAGCGGGAGGCTGTATTAGCTGCCACCGCGGGGAAGATGACGCGGAATCGTTTGTCGGAGGCCTTGCCCTAGTGTCAGATTTTGGTACGTTCTATGCGCCAAATATCACTCCTGATCAGGAGACCGGAATTGGCAGCTGGGAAGCGCAGGATTTTCTACGTGCGCTCCAGCACGGCCGCACTCCTTCGGGTAGTTTCTACTATCCCGCATTCCCGTATCGCGCCTATGCAGGGCTAAGCGACGAAGATGTGCTGGATATTGGATCCTACCTTATGAGCCTAGAACCTTCGATCAATGCGGTCCCAGAAGCGGAAACGCCAGCCTGGCTAAACCGCTGGGCAATGGCCGGGTGGAATCTATTGGCAGACATGAGCGAAGCTGATGCTGAAACCTTCGATGATGAGCTAGTTGCGCGCGGTGCGTATATTGCGCGCAATCTTGGACATTGCAGCGAGTGCCATACGCCGAGAAATACAGTAGGAATTCTCGATGCGAGCAGAGAGTTTGCAGGAGCGACCCTTGGTGAAGAAGTTATCGAAGCGATCGACGCTGAAGCGCTAAGCAAGTGGACCACGAATAATTTTGATCTGTTCATGTTGATAGGAATGAAGCCAGATGGTGAATTTGCTGGCGGCGACATGAACGATGTTATCGAGCACAATACCAGCAAGATAAGTGATGAGGACAGAGACGCGTTAGCGGCATTCTTTACGCGACACAATCAATCCGAGTAATCTCTACGGAGTATTCAGGCATAAAAAAAGGCAGCCAAGGCTGCCTTTTTAATTTCTTACAACGAATATTGTTAGTCGTTGTCTACTCTAAAGTCATCGTGACAGTTTCCACAACTACCACCGAGTCCTCGGAATGCGCCTAGGGTAGCAGCCATGTCACCGCCGGCAGCGACTTCCGCAAAAGTATTAGCACCCTCAAGCAATGCCTGAGCCTTCGCGGCGAATTCGGCAGGGTTTTCCCAAATCACGTCTAGAGCTTCGGTTTCAACGTCGAAATCGCGCGTGTCCATAGCAGCGAACAAATCAGGAATCATTGGCGCAAGAGCGGCTATGTTATGCGCATTCTTTTCTGCGAGCTCTGCATTGAAGGGCGCGCCCTGCGCCATACCGGCGATCGGAAGGAGATTGAATAAAAGCAGTTTGAACACAGACTGACGCGTTTCGGCGGCCCCTGCTGCTCTTTGTGCTGGTGTAGGTTCGTCTTGAGCCGACGCTGTAAACAGCGTGCCCGAAACAAGCATCGCTAAAGCAGAAACTAGTACAAGTGCTTTTTTGATCATTTATATCTCCGATCCCTTATAGGATATTGCTAGTCAAATTAATTCGTTTAGTCGAGTGCTTGGCAACAGGGCCCTAAAACTCGCCTTCTGCAAAACTGCAGTTGCAGACTATATTACAAGTAATTTGTGAATGTCACTGTCTCTGGACGAATTCTTTTGCATAGAGGAACTCGCGAGCGGAATCCTACTACTTATAGAGGACCAGACAATGATGTATTTTATTCGAGGCTATTCAGGGATTTTCGGACGGGCTAGTTTGCCACTTCCTTCCAGACAAATAGCCTCGTCGCCAACACAAATGCAATTACAAACCAAGCCGCGATGCCTATTAGGGTAGGCGTGATTTCAAGTAAACTTGCACCATTGTTTGCGATCTCGCGCATAGCGGTGGACACGAAGCTCAGTGGTAGCAAATTCGCGATAGGTTGAATCAATTCGGGCATAGACTCTATTGGATAGAACACGCCAGACAGGAATATCTGCGGGAATATCACGAGATTTCCAACAGCCATAACGGCCTGTTGCGTCTTAGCTATACTACCCAGGCAGAACCCTAGACAGAGAAAAATAAAGGTGCCTAGAATAATCATTAAGTAGAAAGAGGCGAAGTTTCCGACAATACGGACATCGAGGATGGTCACGGCGAAAAGAATTAGCACCGTGAGTTGAATCAATATGATTGCCATTCTGGCGAGCACGATAGCAGTAATAAAATCATGAGGTTTGATCGGTGTGACAAAAAGCCTCTTCAGAATGCCTTTGCGACGAAACTCAACGATATTAAACCCGCTGCCAGCAATACTAAGTTGCATGAGGGTAAAAGCCATCAAACCCGGCAACAGAAAATCTAGATAACGTTGGGAGCGCGCCTGCACATCCTCAATCGTGAGTGTGAACATCGGTTCGATATTTCTAAACTCACGTTCGATCGAGATTAGTGTCTGTTCGAGCAGCGGCATGATTAAGCCCAGCTGTTGTACTTGCGCCGCATCCACGAGTAGTTGCAACTCAGCTCCATCGTTTTGTGCATCGAAGTCCTCGGGTAGTATAAGCACCATGGTCTGGTCGCCCTCTATGAGCTCTGTACGCAGGTTTGATTCTTCCCCTTCAGTGACAGTGAATAGCGGGTTGTCATTCAGCATCTGTGAAAAATCCGATGCTACTTCGCTAGTAGAATTGTTCACGATGCCGAGCTTGATGGGATCGACTTCGCCGTTGTTTGCGAAAGCGAAAATCGTCATAAAAATAATTGGGAAAAATAGGCTGAAGAAAATAGACTGCCTGTCACGCAAGAAAATTTTCAGGAATATTTTGGCTAGATGTAGTTGCAGTTTAGTTGGCATCAGTCCCTCAGCCCGTGGCCAGTAAGCGCAAGGAATACATCTTCGATATTGCCATGCATGGGTGCTTGTGGAGGTTCTGGCGCATGTTTAAGAATTAAATTCTGCGGTGTATCTTCGGCAACTAATTTGCCGTGATCCATAATGGCGATACGTTCACAGAGCGATTCGGCTTCTTCCATGTTGTGAGTAGTCAGCACGATAGTCATGCCTGCATCATTCAGCTCACGTACAAGATCCCACAGATTGTGTTTGGCTTGTGGGTCGAGGCCTGTAGTTGGCTCGTCAAGAAACAAGACCTTTGGGCTATTGACCAGCGCGCAGGCAATCGAGAATCGCTGTTGTTGCCCGCCGGAGAGGTTGCCGGGTCTAGCCTGTGCTTTATCTAATAAGTTGACTTTGCTCAATAGGTCGGCGGTATCGACTTTTCGATTATAGAGAGCGGCGAATAGAGTAAGTAGTTCATTGAGGGTAACGTTGTCGAAATATTCGTTGGCTTGTAATTGCACGCCGATTATTTCTTTGACCTTATAGGGCTGCGAGGCAACATCGATTCCGTCGATAGTTGCGCTACCGCCATCGATGTCGTTCAAGCCTTCCAACATTTCTAACGTGGTTGTTTTGCCTGCGCCATTCGGGCCAAGGATGCCAAAGATTTCTCCGGCCTCGATGTTGAGTGAGATGCCATCGACGGCATAAAAGAATTCAGATTTCTTACCGGGAAGTGAATATTTCTTCGCGAGGTGTTTTACTTCAATAATTGGCATTCGTTCTTCCTGCTATTGCAGCTGAACATCATACCTCAACGCAGAAACATTAGAAGCAGGCTTCATGCCCCAGCCAGAGGCCGGGGTGCGCTACTTAGTAGTGATATTGGCGCTCGCGGGGCTTGATCGGGGCTAGGAAGAAATAGAATATCCAGGCAAACCAAGAAAGACAGAACATCGCTAGCAACCAAGCTATCTTCTCATAGCCCGTGGTCTTGTCCGACGTAGCGATAATCCAAACTGGGAGGATCCAAATCGCTAAGACCGCCGCGCCACCTAAGAGGGCAAAGCCAAAGGATAGTAAGGGCAGAATAGCCACTACACCAATGATGACCAATACGATGACCAGGAAATTCGACAATAGCTTCATAAATTACTCCTTTGGGACTTCTGTGCCTTATAAAATGCCACTTTCGGTAGTAGCCTTATATGTATTGCGAATATTGTGCCAATTCCACAAAATTATAAAAAACAATGAGTTAAGGTATTTTAGGAGATTGATATAGGGGGGGGGTCACTAAAAATGGCGAATTTCGCCAGTCAGTGGCTTTGCAGCCGCTTAGCGAGCAGATTGCCATCTACACTTAGTTTGCAATATAACCAGAGCCATGAAGAATCTTTCCGGGGCGCCGGCCAGTGTGTTTACCTTGCTCAACTACCAATTCGCCGTTAACCAAAACATATTTCATGCCTACCGCGTATTGATGTGGATCTTCGAACGTGGCCATATCACTTATTTCTTCTGAATCGAAAATAGCGATATCCGCAAAGTAACCTTTGACCAATAGTCCACGGTCACGAATGCGGAGCCGCTGTGCCGACATGCTGCTCATTTTTCGAACGGCCTCTTCTAAGGAGATGATGCCGCGTTCTCGCACATAGTAACCAAGAACTCGCGCAAAGGTGCCGTACTGACGTGGATGTGGCGTGCCCACTCCAAACACTGACAGAGGGCCATCGGAGCCGATAGCAGCTGCAGGGTGGCGCATGATGTGCTCTACATCTTCAGGGCCGATAGCGTGATAGACCGCAGTTGCTCCACCAGCTTTTACGATATCCATCACCACTTCTGCTGCATTTTCCGGTGTCGGGTTCATACCCCGCTCTTGGGTGAGCTGCGCAAGGTTCTTTCCTTCCATAGAACGAACGCGAGGATTGCGAGAGATGAAAACATTTTTGGGATCGCCGCCACCGCGGTCGTAGAGAATTTTATCAACTATTGCCGCTTTCACTGTACCGCGAGTCTCAGGGCTATCGATGCGAGCAATCATTCGCTCCTCGCCACCTTCTTGTGCCCACTGTGGTATTAGTGCAGCAATACCAGTTTGCGATGCAGTGTAAGGATACTGATCTATGGTTACATCGATGCCTCTCGCTCGTGCCTCATCGACCATGCGTAGGCTGTCGACAGACGCTCCCCAGTTTTCAACACCGATTACTTTGTGATGCGTAATCTGCACGGGAATATTTGCCTGCTCACCAATGAGAATAGTTTCAGCAACCGAATCTAGAAGTTGCGCAGCTTCTTCACGCATATGAGATATATAGATGCCGTTATATTCGGCGGCGACCTTCGATAACTCGACGACCTCAGCAGTGGGAGTAAAACTACCGGGTACATAGAATAGGCCGGTTGAAATTCCCAGAGCTCCTTGTTCCATCGCAGTAGCGACCATGTCCTTCATGCGTTGTAATTCGCTAGCGCTCGCCTCTCGATCATCTTCGCCAATAACTATCTGGCGGATAGTTCCCTGACCGACGAACACAGCCCAGTTGGGACTGATTTGTTTCTCCTCGATGGCGCGGTAATGCTCATCTATAGGATACGGGGAGCTGCCATCGTTGCCTTCAGTGAGAGTGGTAACACCTTGCAGCAAGGAACTCTCGGCATTGGGTACGTCGAAGATGCCGCGTAGGGCGTGAGTGTGAGGATCGATAAACCCGGGGGAAACAACTAGGCCACTGGCATCGATCACTTGGCCTGCGGTTGCGTTGGATAGATCGCCAATCGCGACGACACGCTCTCCGCGAATACCCACGTCGGCCTCATACCAGGGATTGCCCGAGCCATCGATGATGCGCCCTCCTTGAACGAGGATATCGAAGTTTTGCTGTGCGGCGCTTGTGCCGATAGCCAGAAAACTTAGTAGCAAAATAATCTTTCTGGCTATCATAACTAAACTCCCAGTATTGTTTTCTTAAGCTACCAAATTCGAACGCGTTCTTCTGGCGATAAATATAAGGCATCTTCGGGCAGAACGTCGAACGCTTCATACCATTCGTCGAAGTTTCTTACTACGCCATTGACACGAAATTCTGATGGCGAATGAGGATCAGATGTCAGTCTCTGAATCAGCGCGTCTTCTCGATACTTTCTTTGCCAAACTTGTGCCCAGCTTAGAAAGAATCGTTGGTCGCCTGTCAGTCCATCTATAATAGCTGCTTCTTCGCCATCTAGTGCCATTTTATAGGCGCGGTACGCGAGAGATAGACCACCAACGTCTCCGATGTTTTCCCCTAGCGTGAAATTACCATCGATAAAATATCCTTCTACGGGTTCAAACTGGTTGTACTGTGCGGCAAGTGCCGTTGTTAGAACTTCGAAGTTGGAGCGGTCTTCGTCGGTCCACCAATTTCGCTGTACGCCCATAGAGTCAGACTTAGAGCCTTGGTCATCAAAGCCGTGACCCATCTCGTGACCAATGACCGCACCGATGCCGCCGTAGTTTACGGCCAGATCTGCAGCTGGATCGAAGAAGGGTGGTTGTAAAATGCCAGCTGGAAATACAATTTCATTAAAAGAAGAATTGTAATAGGCATTCACCGTTTGCGGTGTCATACCCCACTCTTCTCTATTGGTAGGCTTGCCTAACCGACTCAGGCTGTCCTCATAATTAAATTCTCGCACGCTCTGCGCATTAGCAAATAGATCGTCGTGACCAATTTCAATCGAAGATAAATCTGTCCATTCATTGGGGTACGCGATTTTGGGTCGGAAGGCATTGAGTTTCAATATTGCTTCTGCCTTTGTTTCATTTCCCATCCAATCGAGCTGCTCGATACTTTGTGCAAGAGCTGTCCTCAAATTTTCAACCAATTCTCCCATTTGTTGTTTCGCAGATTCTGGGAAATGACGCTCTACATAAACCTGGCCAACCGCCTCGCCGAGACTGTTAAGTGCGCCCACTCGAGCGACGCCTCGCTCCCAACGCTCCCTCTGCTGAGGCACGCCGTTTAGAATTGTGGAATAGAAGTGAAAATTCTCTTGATCGATCTCGTCAGACAACACACTCGCATTGTTTGAGATGAAGTGATAAGTCATGTAACTGTTCCAGTTCGCTACTGGAATTTCAGCTATAAGATCGATGATCGGTGCCATGGCGCTTGGGAAGAAAACGTTCAAATCCTGTAGATTTTGAACTCCCGCTGAGGAGAAGTAGCCATCCCAATCAAAGCCTGGGTAGGCGGCAGTGAATTCAGCGTAGCTCATTGGATTATAGGTGAGATCACGATTGCGTCGATCAGCTCTTGGCCAGATATGCTCTGCAATTTGAGTTTCAACCGCTAACACAGCTGCAGCTTTCGTGGGTCCGTCTTCGATGTTGGCGAAATCTAAGATACGCTCTATATGTGCTACGTATTCTGCGCGGACATGTAGATATTGCTCCGTGTCCTCGAGGTAATAATCGCGATCAGGTAGTCCTATTCCGCCAACAGACACACCGAGTTGGTGGCGATCGGGATTGCTACGGTCCGCACCTATGCCGAAGCTAATTGGGCTGGCCGTGGTATCTATGCGAGAGCGGCCAAAAGCAGCAACCAACTCTTGTGCTGTGTCGATCTGGGCAAGTCGAGACAATCCGGGTAGCAGGGGGCTGATGCCGCGCTCGTTCAGTGCATCGGTATTCATGTAGCTGAGATAGTAATCGCTGATCTTCTGCTCCATCGAATCCTGTGCTGGCTCGATTGAAGTTAGGTCGGTAATGATCGTGCGTACTCTCTCATCGGAACGATCACCGAGAACTGAGAACGAACCATAATTGCTTCGATCCGCGGGAAGCTCATAAGTATCAAGCCATTGGCCATTCGTGAAGCGAAAGAAATCATCGCCAGCTCGCGTATTTGAATCCTGATGAGACAGGTCTATGCCGAAGCTACCTAGCTCGGCAGTCAATACTTCAGCACTTTCAGCTGCAGGGCTCGCAGTAACACTTTGCGCCGAGTCCACTGTGCTTTCTTCGGCTCCACAGGCCGCCAATATTGCAAACGAAGTATAAATAAAAATCTTTACGGGTGACGACATTTCGAATCTCCGATATGTATTCAATGGTTGTAAATTACTAAAATTAGCACTATTGCAAAGAATTATACCTGATTTGAAAAAAAGGGAAGTCGCAGAAAAATCCAGAAAAAGTCCTGCTCTTATATTTGCCAGAAGATGTGGGTAAGATAAACCGAACTACCATCCGGGATTCCGATTGGAGGCATCACACCGTGAAGAAAAGAGTACATCTAGTTGTCCGTACTGCAGTTGCAGCGTTACTGCTGACTACAGGTATTTCCAGCGGCATTGCTCAAGACAATTTCACGCCCAATGGAATTGCCGATGTTAGGCAGAATGCTTTCGCGTTTACTCACGCGAACCTATATCAGCCCGATGGTAGTTATCTCAACAACGCGACACTGCTAATAAGAGAAGGACGAATCGTAGAAGTTGGCGCCGGTATTGATGTGTCCGCGGGTTATTTCGAGGTAGATTTGGGAAACCGGTATATTTATCCCGGCTTTGTCGATATCTATACTCAATACGGTATTCCGACATTAGAACGCGAAGGCAGAACATCCGGGGCAGAGAACCTATTCTCTGCAGATCAGGCACTGAATGTAAACGATGCCATTCGTTCCAATTTCCGAGCGAGTACTGCTTTCAGCCCAGAATCTGAAGCGCGTGAGAGGTTTCGAAAGCTAGGATTCTCATCAGTGCTAGTCCTTCGCGCAGACGGAATCGCTCGAGGTACCTCGGCATTGATTACATTGGGCGATGAGCGCGCGAACGAATCTATAATCGTGCCCGACGCGGCTGCGCACTACTCTCTAGCGAAGGGAACATCGACACAGTCCATGCCTTCGTCTCTCATGGGTTCGTTTGCATTGCTTAGGCAGACTTATCTGGACGCGAGCTGGTTCACAGCTCAAGAACCAAGACCGTTCACTGATGACACGTTAGAGGCCTGGACCGCCTATCAATCACTTCCGCAAATCATGGCAGTCAATAATTGGCAGCAGGCGCTAAAGGCAGACAAGATAGGTGATGAGTTTGACTCGCAATATATTCTCAAGGTCAGTGGCGATAGCTATAAGCGGGCGGGCTTGATAGCTAATACAGGTGCGTCACTAATTGTACCGATCGATTTCCCCGATGCGCCAAAGGTCGATGATGTGATCGAGGCCGATGATGTTTCTCTTGCCGACTTGAAGCATTGGGAGCTCGCACCATTTAACCCGCGCGTACTAATCGACAATGAAATTTCCTTTGCTATAACAAGCAGCGATGCCGACGAAAATTTTCTATCCAATTTAAGAAAGGCAGTTGCCAATGGACTCTCTCCTCAGAGTGCGATCGATTCTATAACTCGCATACCAGCAGAATTACTAGGTGTCGAATCTTTGATAGGTCAATTGATACCAGATGCGTATGCCAATTTCGTGATCGCGTCTGGCGATCTTTTCGAGACTGATTCCCAATTACTTGAAAACTGGATTCGCGGGAAGAAGCACATTTTGGCGAGTGACTTCGATAACCGCGATGGTAACTATCGGTTAGTTCTCGAGGATCGGTCCTACGATATAGAGTTGACGTTTGAGTCGGGTAAGCCAAGTGCAAATATTCTGCTATCAAATGATGAAACCCGAGCAATAACTATCGAACTAACAGATGATCTAATTTCGCTCAGTTTCGCCGAAGACGATGCTGGGAATAGAAGCAGGTTGAATGGCTGGCCGGTGGACCAGGGTTTCAGAGGCAATGGCCGTTCAGCCTCTGGGGAGATGATGGCCTGGCAACTGAATCGCGTTGCCAACATCACTGAAGAATCTGTCGATGCCGATGTAGACGTGGATGTTCCGGATTTGCCAAGCAGTATCAGCTTGCCGTTCGTTGCCCACGGCCGCGAGAGTGTTCCACAGCAACAGGATCTGCTAATAAGAGGCGCTACTGTTTGGACCAATGACGACGCAGGCACCTTGCTTGCCGATGTTTTAGTGCGAGATGGAAAAATAGCGGAGGTAGGCCAAGATTTGTCTGCCAATAATGTCGTCGAGGTAGATGGAAGCGGTAAGCATCTCACGCCAGGAATCATTGATGAACATTCTCATATTGCGCTGTTCAATATCAATGAAATCGTAACTAATTCAAGCATGGTGCGAATGAAGGATGTAGTCGATTCCGAGAGTATCAATATCTATCGAAACCTAGCGGGCGGAGTTACCGCAGCACAGTTATTACATGGTTCGTCAAATCCGATAGGCGGTCAATCGGCGATCATCAAGATGCGTTGGGGACTACCTCCGGAACAGTTGCTGATCGAAGGTGCTGATGAGTTCATCAAGTTTGCCCTAGGTGAAAACGTGAAACGCAGCCGCAATGATGAATCGGTACGCTATCCACAGACTCGTATGGGAGTTGAACAGGTTTTCGTGAATGCATTCAGTCAGGCGCGCGAATACGATAAACGTTGGGACGACTACAACAGTCTTTCGCGCTCGCAGCAGCGTAGTACCGCGGAGCCACGCAGGGACTTAGTTCACGAGACCATGTTAGAGATACTGAATAGCGAACGCTATGTAACCAGTCATTCCTATGTGCAATCCGAAATCAATATGCTTATTAATGTGGCAGACTCATTTGATTTCAACATCAATACGTTCACGCATATATTGGAAGGCTACAAGGTTGCAGACAAGATGGCGCAACATGGCGCCGGTGGCTCTACCTTCTCCGATTGGTGGGGGTACAAATGGGAGGCGTCTCAGGCGATTCCCTATAATGCGGCAATCATGCAACAGGCTGGAGTAGTGGTGGCTATAAACTCTGACGATGCTGAGATGTCGCGCAGATTGAATCAAGAGGCTGCAAAGTCGGTGAAGTACGGAGGTATGAGTGAAGTTGACGCGCTCAAACAGGTGACCATCAATCCAGCGATACTACTGCATCTCGAAGATCGCATGGGCAGCATCACTCTCGGCAAAGACGCGGACCTTGTGCTTTGGTCAGACCACCCCTTATCTATATACGCAGTAGCTGAGACTACATGGATTGAAGGTACGCCCTATTACGATAGGCAGCAGGACCTGCTCATGCGTGAACAGATCGCCAGTGAACGTGCCAGAATAATCGCGGCAATTGGTAACGCAGGGAATGAGGACTAAATCATGAGCCTATTACACAAAATGCAAGCAACACGCATCATCTTCCTATCTTTAGCTTGCTACCTCATCGTGACGTTCTCGATGAGCTCAGCGATCGTTCCGTTACCAGCTGCTGATCAAACTGATCCGATCGCCATTACCGGCGCCGTCATTCATGTCGGTAATGGCGAGGTGATCGCTGACGGAGTCATTACTTTCACTGATGGGATCATCACAGCCATAGGCTCAGTAAACGACAACATCGATTTGCAGAATCATCTAGTGATCGATATTCAGGGTCAGCATGTGTATCCCGGTTTCGTATTGCCCAACACAACGCTCGGCTTAAACGAAGTCAGTGCCAGTAGGGCGACTCAAGACAACGAAGAGTACGGCGATATCAATGCAAGTGTTCGCGCGGCCATAGCATATAACACAGATTCTGAAATCATCTCCACGCATCGATTCAATGGCATTCTTACTGCTCAGGTGACGCCCCAAGGTGGCTTGGTAGCAGGCTCATCAACGTTGATGAAACTGGATGGTTGGAATTGGGAAGATGCCGCGCTACGCATAGATGATGGGATTCATCTGAACTGGCCGCTGATGCAGGTCCGTCGCCGAAATCCTCAGACATTCGAATTCGAAACTGTGGACAACCAGGAATACGCGGGAGCAGTTCAGATATTACACTCGCTGTTTCAAAGTGCACAGGCCTACACGGGAGAGAGACTCAATCTAAACCTGCAAGCAATGCAACCCTTGTTCAATGGATCCGCCAAACTATACCTGCATGCCAACGAGGCGAAAGAAATTATTAGTGCGGTGCGCTTTGCGCGCAGCTATCCCATTGCCGGTGTCGTGATAGTCGGTGGCAGAGAGGCGTTAATGGTTAAGGACCTGCTACTGACAGAGGATATTCCGGTGCTCTATGAGGCTGTTCACAACCTCCCTGGCATGGCATGGCGCGACATAGACGAGCCCTATAAGATGCCTTTTCTTCTAACTCAGGCGGGTTTGAAGGTTGGTCTTAGTGGCGGTGCAACAGGCATGATTCAGCGTCAAAGAAACCTTCCTTTCCTTGCAGGAACGGCGGCGGCATACGGCTTGGGTCAGGAAACTGCGCTGATGCTAATCACCAAGAATAACGCAGAGATATTGGGCGTCGATGATAGAATCGGTACTCTTGAAGTAGGCAAGGACGCCACACTTTTCGTCTCTACAGGAGATGCTTTGGACATGCGGACTAGCCAGATCCTTGGCGCCTACATTCAGGGTCGCGACATCGATCTATTCGGCACACAGCAACAGCTTTACGAACGCTACCGCGACAAGTACTCAAACCAAGTTGAATAGTACAAGTGATAGAAAAATAGATAGAAAAAAAGCAGCAATAAAATCATGAGCTACAGCGAAATCAAGAATGCCAATTTTTCATGGCTAGCCGTAGTCATCATGTTGTTTGGTCTTCTGTTGTTAGCTAGCCACAGTAATGAATTGCTTAAGCAGGCAGTGATAGGCCCAGGCAGCAGCGCGGACCTCGGTTTCTCTGGAGATTGCCCAGCGGACGAGTTAGAAGAAGAACAACTCTCCTTAGAAGAATGTCAGCTGATGGTGAGCAATGTGCGCATCATCTTGAGTTCGAGTCCCGAGTGGTTTCGCTCCTATCAACTTACGCTCTCGAGTTTAGGAATAGCAGCGACGCTATTTTCCCTAGTAACCGCCTTTGGCCTAATAAATAGACAGAGTCCACCGCTGCGCTTGCTGATCTTGAGTACTGCATTGCTTCTAATCATCGATGTGGTGGGCTTCGTTGCTGCTATGAATACCGGTCCATTGCTGCGTGCACAATATTTGTGGCCGCTGTTACTATGGACCTGCATCCATCTTTGCATGTTAGTCGCGGTCATTCGCATCGGGCAGCCAAATAAGTTGGATAACTGATGTCGGGAACTAGGAGTCCAGTGAAGCCTGAAAATGAGAACATACCGCGGTTGGTGGTAGTTCTACATTGGTTGCTGGCAGCTTCTGTCTTTTTTCTTTTCGTTTCGAGTTGGTGGATGTTGTCCTTACCGCTCCCCTCCGCCGAATTCACATACCGTGAACTGCCGTTTCAACTGCATAAGAATATCGGAATCACCCTGTTTATTGCTGTAATCACGATGGCTGCAATGCGTATTAGATCGTTGCTGCGGGAGGCGAGTTCGTCTCAAGGATGGTTGCAGCGCTTGGCAGTGATGGATCATTTACTGCTGTATACACTGTTGACGGTTTGTTGTCTCAGTGGCTACATGTCATCTTCCTACAGCGGTTGGACTACAACTATATGGTGGTTAGTCGACATTCCATCAATGACCGCGGAGAATGACGACCTCAATATCCTATTCTCCGAGATCCATCTATGGAGTTGCTGGGCATTGTTAGGATTGCTTCTGCTACACATCGGTGCTGCGATCTATCATGGGATTGGTAACGATGGTGCAATCGAAAAAATGTTTCGGCTGCGATAGCTCAGATTTTTAACTAAGAATTTTTTACACAAGACGAGAAAAACAGAATGGAAGAGATTAAAACTTTTGTGACCCATCTTGAGTGTAGCTACACGGGCAAGATCTATCCGGCCGATCAACTTCACGGTTTATCTGAAGCGGGTAAACCTCTATTGGTCAAATACGATTTAGATGCTCTAGCGAAAGCGGTAGACAAGGAAGATCTCGAGGGAAGGCTGCCTGAGTTTTGGCGCTACCGTGAATTCTTACCGGTTCGCAAGGCGAGCAACATCGTTCGACTTGGCGAATTGATGACACCGATTTTGCCAGCTGAAAAATTACAGAACGAGTATGGCTGCGGCGAGATCCTCATCAAGGACGAAGGGCGCCTACCAACTGGTTCGTTTAAGGCGAGAGGCTTGGCGCTTGCCGTCGCGATGGCTAAGGAGTTGGGCGTTACGCGCATGGCGATGCCCACTAACGGCAATGCCGGTGCCGCCCTCGCCGCGTATTGTTCTGCTGCAGACATAGAAACCTATGTTTTCTGCCCTGAAGATACGCCTAAGGTAAATATCGAAGAGATCGCCTTCCAGGGTGGTAAGACATTCCTCGCCAACGGCTATATCAATGACTGCGGTCGCATCGTTGGAGAGGGCAAAGAGATCATGAATTGGTTTGATGCCTCCACCTTGAAAGAGCCCTATCGTATAGAGGGCAAGAAGACGATGGGTTTGGAGTTAGCGGAGCAATTGGATTGGAAGGTGCCCGATGTCATTCTGTACCCGACCGGCGGAGGTACAGGTTTGATTGGCATGTGGAAGGCGTTTAATGAGCTCGAGGCTATCGGATGGATTGGGTCCAAGCGACCGCGCATGGTGGCGGTGCAGGCCGAGGGCTGTGCGCCTATCGTGAAGGCGTTCGACGAAGGAACGCGCCACGCAGAACCTTGGGTCGATGCTCATACTATTGCATCAGGCATTCGGGTGCCGGTGGCGGTCGGAGACTTCCTGATTTTAGATGCGGTGCGTGAGAGTAATGGCTTCGCTGTCGCGGTAAGCGACGAGTCCATAATTGAAGCGCATCAGGAATGTGCTCGCAAGGAAGGAATACTGCTCTGCCCAGAAGGCGCAGCGACGCTAGCTGCGCTTAAACAGGAATTGGCCAGTGGGCGCATTGAAACCCACGAGCAGGTTCTGCTATTTAACTGTGCCACGGGACTAAAATACCCGATGCCGTCTACCCATCATAAGATCGATCTTGGACAGCCGATTGACTACGACTTTATTCGAGATTGCTAGCCTGCGTTCTTCACTCACAGGGGCGTCGGTGTAAGACGCCCTTTCTGCTTTATCCCTCCTCCGTGTAAACCATTTGTAAACTATTGCTGCAATATAGTTGCCGATACATTCTAAATATTCAAAAAATTGGTGATCCGCTGAGCACTAACTAGTCTTAGATTATCCCTAGATAAAAAGAGGGTATTTTTACTAACTGATTAGGAGAACAGATATGCGAGAACTTACTTTAGATGAGATAGAGAGGGTTAGCGGCGGCGGCATAGGTGACTATGCTGCGAATGGAGCGGCTGGAGGTTCATTTATAGGGGGAATAGCTACAAATACATTATACGGCGCGGCGCGAGGAGGAGCTGTTGGTGCACTGGTCGGAGTTTCATTTGGAATTGGCTATGAAGTAGGGTCAGCGCTATACGACCGACTATCCTAAATAGTAATAGAGGGCAGTACTAGATGACACCAAAACTCGCGAAGCGAGCCATCACGGTAATGTGCCCAATTTCTATTGGCATAGCAGTGCTGAATACATTCTTTGACAAGGATTACGTCGGCGCAGTAATCGGTATTTCTGCTGCATCTGCTTTTTATTATTTGTACAGAAATCCTGAGTTGATGATGGCGAAGAACTGGGATGAGTTTGGTGAGCTATACGACAACTCTCGCGACAAGAAATACATTTGGGGATTTCCTGCTTATCACGGGGTCATGCTGGCGGCAATTCTCTACATATGGCTAGTGTGATTACGCTGGAAACTGAAAAAAGCAGTGGCAGTCTTGCCACTGCTTTTGCAACTATACCTACACACCTTTCTCCATCAGGAAATCGAAGATAAATTCTTTTCAGTCGGCGTATTCAAACACAAAGAAGTTTCCAATTTAGTCCCCATGGCGTTTTAGTTTCTCCATGCGGCGCCGCCCATCTACCATGCGATAGGGTCGGTCACAGGGATTCGGCATGGCACGGACTAGCCTTCCTGGGTACTTTACATCGGCGCTCTCATGCCTCTTTTCAAAAAAATCATCCCCTCCAAACCAGTTTCCAGACTTCGCGCAAATGTCGCTGAAACGAACTGTCTTGGGTTGTTTTCCTAGCATGTGTTTTTTTGCGAGATCGAATAGCGCAATATAGCTATACTCACTTCTAGGCAAGGCCCAATCTCCATATACGGTATGGCCGGGAACTTTGGATGGACTGCTAACGCGCAGAATGGATCTATCGAGTGACATAGAATTGGAATTGCTATCAGTGAGTTAAATTTAATATCAGAGGATACGATGTGAGCACAGTAGAGAACAAGAAAGGAATTGATCTTTATACATGGAATACGCCGAATGGGCGTAAGGTGTCCATCATGCTAGAAGAGATCGGTCTGCCTTACCGTGTTTTTCCCATCGATATTACAAAGGGGGATCAGCTCCAGCCGGATTTTTTACAGCTCAGTCCTAACAATAAAATTCCCGTCATTGTCGATCATGACACAGGGATTCATCTAATGGAGTCAGGTGCAATTTTAATGTATCTGGCGAACAAGACTGGGAAGTTACTAAGTCCAATGGGAGACAAGTACTGGGAGCAGATGGAATGGCTAATGTTGCAGATGGGCTCAATTGGGCCAATGCTGGGTCAAACGCATCATTTTGTAAAATTTAACCCAGGCAAGTCGCCTTATGCTGAAGAGCGTTACGCTAAGGAGAATGCGCGCCTGTATCAGGTACTAGAGAACAGGCTTCAGGGTAGAGAATTTATTTGCGATGAGTATTCGATAGTCGATATAGCAACCTGGCCATGGATATCTCGCTTCGAATTTCAGCAGATGAATTTGTCAGACTACCCGAATCTAAAGCGCTGGTATCTAAATATCGCGAGCCGGCCCGCGGTGCATAGAGGCTATGGTGTGCCGGATGTATTGGAAGTGCCGTTGCCCGAATAGGCAATGAGTAGGCAATGTGGAGATAAGACATCACAAGAGTTAGGTTCTAACGCCTAACTCTTGTGAATAGATTGCCTAGTCGACAATGCTGTCGTAGATGATATCGCGGGATACATTTCTCATATTCGCAGCACCGGGGCGTCTTGCGCCTTGCGCCTGAATCATGCCAATTAAAAACATATCCTCAACCGGGTCCACCCAAAACCAAGTGCCGGCAGCGCCAGCCCAATAGTAAGTGCCCGGGCTAGCCGGTGTATTCGCTTTTTTGGGATCGTAAATAACCGCAAAGTCGACGCCGAAGCCTTGGCCAGCCTGACCGTCACTCGTAGCTGTGCCACGTAGGTTTAACTCATCTTGTAAGCTATTGGTGCGCATTATCCGTACAGACTCGGGTGAAAGTATTTGCTGGCCTTCTAGCTCACCTTCGTTGACTAGCATCTGAAGAAAACGTGCATAGTCATGTGTGGATGAAACGAGTCCACCGCCGCCAGACTCTAGTCGCTCTGGGTCGAGATAGCTGGGCCTATCGGCACGGTGTGGCCTCTGTACTAGGCGATTGCGTTCAGAATCCCAATTGTGAACCTCAGCAAAGCGGCTGACGTCTTCGGCTTTCACATAGAAACCCGTATCAGTCATGTCTAGAGGCGCAAAGATATTCTGCTGCAGGAACTCGCCGAAGCTGACCCCTGAAAGCTTCTGCACAATGTAGCCTTGAATGTCTACGGCAATCGAATACGACCACTGTTCGCCGGGCTGAAACAGCAGGGGTATATCGGCAACTTTCTCAATAAGGTCGTCGAGGTCTGAAGAGGCAAGTACTTTTGTGTCGCGAAACTTGTTGTTGATCGGATCGCTACCGCCAAGGCCGTAACCGAACCCTGCCGAGTGGTTAAGCAGTTCGCGCATGTTTGGTTCGCGTGTAGCCGAGACCAGTTCCATTTCGCCTTCGTCATTGTAGCTGCTCATGATACGCAGGTTCGCCAACTCAGGAACATGCTTACTAACGGGGTCATCGAAATCCCAGAGGCCTTGTTCGTGAAGTATCATTAGAGCAACGCCGGTCACTGGTTTGGACATTGAATAAATCCGAAAGAGTGAATCCATTTCCATAGGAGCTTGATCATCGACTCTGGCAAGGCCAGTGGTCTCGAAAGTCGCAACCTCACCATCTTTAGCGAGTATCCAAACCATTCCTGCTACATCTTGATCGGCAACGATCTTCTCCATGGCGGCGTCTAAAGCCTGGATCCCTTCATCTGTGAAGCCCGCAGCGGCAGCACCTGCCTCTGCTTGTGGCCAGGACGAATCCGCTTGAACACCGGTGGAAAGGGTTAGGCTGACTGCGATCGTCAGTAGTGATTTGTGCCAGTTGTTTAGCATGAACCTAGTCATTTTCAGCTCTCCGTTTATTCTTAGTAATGTTATTTTGCCTAGCTTGGCGGAATCAGCTAGCCCCGTGTAGCCCGTATGGAAAGGGCTTAGACAAAGAAAAACCGCGCAAGGGGGCTGATAATAACCCTCTTGCGCGGTCATTGGCTAGTGACTGCGATTGGCGACAGCCGGCGACTAGTCGACGTTGAATTGAATTGGCGCCGAGTTGTAGCGGAGCACACCATCGTTCGTATCGTAGGCAATATAGATCGCAAATTCGCCGCTGGTCTGAGTCAGCTGTTCGGCTATAGAGATGTTTTCAATGCTACCGAACGTTGTCGCGTGCGCCGCGGGCAATGAAGCAGGATCTCCGTTCCATGCTTGGTAGTTGCCATTGTCGTTCATCGCGTAGTACACACCTTGATAGACGATTACACAGTAAATATTTCCATTACGACCAAAATCCGTAGGATCGATTTCGATTCTTGCGGTTATAGCGAGCACCTCAGAGGCGCTGAATGTGTCGCTGCTATTACTTCCATCTGTACTGACTACCGATCCACTGAACGTTGCTGCTGTTGTGGTGCCTGTAGAGCTCAGTCCCGCGATGCCGGTGTTGATACTAAGAGCAGAAGTATCTGCTTCACTTGAGAGGGTGGGTCGGTCGAATGGGAACGTTTCGGCGGCAACACGAGGATCAGTTAGTCCATTCATCAAGAATTCAATGACCTGCCCGCGTCTGACTGGATCGTCACCGAATACATCTATCTCATCTATATCTACACCGTTGCCGGGTATACCCGATTGATCTTGTGTGAACTGTACATGTCCGGTGTTATTGGTTCCTGCGTTATAGAAATCGATCGCATCGGAAACATCGGTTATCCAGCCTACGTGCATCATTGCGCTGCGTAGTCCAACATTCCGGAGTGATGGGGTTTTGAAATCACCTCGATCGTTATTCTGTCCTGATACTTCGAATTGTCCTAGGTCTTCTTCCGCAGGGCGTAGGCCAATATTGCGAAAATTATTGTCACTGAATAGTGGCGGCTCATGACAGTTGGCGCAGGGAGTATCGTTGAACAATTCCCAGCCCTGTATTTGATCAATAGTCATCGCATTGTTGTCGCCTGCGATATAGAGGTCCCAGGGCGTTTCATTGGGGACCAATGTTCTTTCATAGGTGGCGATTGCCATTGCGATCCTGACAGGTGTTATCTCAGAATCCCCAAAGGCTGTGCTGAAGAGCTGAAGATAGTTGCTGCCGCCTTGCAAGGCATCGACCATGTCAGCTGGTATATTTACTGCAAGTGACAACGGTGTCACTTGTTCGAGCTTGCCGACAACGTCGTCCCAATCGCAACCTTGCTGTGCTATTTCGACAGAACTAAGTATGGCCCCTATAGCTTGGCTCTCGAGTGAGCCACCTTCCCCGATGATAGTATTATTCGGATTTAGTGGGTCTACAAATTCATCAGTGACACGGCCATCCCAGAAATTACTATCAGCAAACATAGAGGTAAAGAACGAAGGCGTAGCGCGCCCCGTAACCTGCGGATCATGTCCGAACATTGGGTCATTCAATTGTAGGCCGTTCTCATCGAGCGCGCGAATGCCAGGCGAGCCTATAATATCGTCGGCGTTACAGAAGATTTGATCGAAGCCTGGGTTGATTGCAAGGCGTGTGTCAGCACCGCCTGCGGCTGGCTTGTGACAGGTGCCACATGCCACAGTATCGTCACTTGAGAGTTGCTCATCCCAGAACAAGATTTTGCCCAGTATCCGTTTGGATTCAGTAATAGGGTTTTCGTTAGGCACAGGGGCATTGCCTAGCGGCTGAAGATTCTGTCCTCCATTATTATTTGGTTCTGGCCCGGGGCCTCCTGGGCCTTGGGCGAACACCATCGATGTAAAGGCCAAAAGTAGCATTGCACTAAATCCGGCAATGCAGTGTTTGTCCGTGCGAAAACTGTTGTTGTGCATGTTCAATTTTTTCCCAAATAGCTATGCTCGTTAATTACTTCAAACGCAGAAGAAGGGATTTGGTTTACATGGGAATGGGAAGAATGTCCGCTATGGTTGTTGGCTGAGACGAGCCGATAGATTCGGGCTCTACGGCCATCCCCACCACTTCAGAGAACTGGCTGACCGCTTCTGAGAACTCATATAAATAACCTTAAGTTTCGTCGGTACGAATTGATCGGTTACTGTCAATGTTGAGAATCTGCTGAAAACGCGTCCAGAGAGCTTTTTCAGCCTCGTTCTTACGTGTTTGCAAATTGCCTGGGCTCTGGCAAGGGAGTAAACTTTGAGAAGCTGGTAAAGATGGCATTGCATATGCAGACGAACAATTACTGATTCTTCGAGGAACAGTCATGAAAAACAAATTACACCTTGGTTTTCTCATCCTAGGCTCGAGCTTTTGCTTCAATGTATTAGCCGCGGATGACTATAGTCCACCGAGAACTCAATGGGGCCAGCCCGACCTCCAAGGCGTATGGAATTTCTCTTCCAACGTGCCTATGCAGCGTCCTGAGCGCTTTGCTAATAGAGAATTTATGACAGTCGAAGAAGTGGAAGAGATGCGCGCTCGACTTGCAGCCCGAGATGCTGCTTCGGATCAGGCCGTCCCACAGGCCGAAGGCGGTCCTGGCGGCTACAATGATTTCTGGGTAGAGAGTGCGGGCATTACCGATCAGATTCGGACGTCGCATATCGTCTATCCGACTAATGGTCGCCTACCTGGCAGAGTGGAAGGCGCTGCTGTTGCCTTTGGGGGGCTGGGTGATGATGTTCCGGGTGACAGACCTGTCCGCTATACAGTCGGTGGTATCGCGAAGAACGGCCCTGAAGACAGAGGCTTATCAGAACGCTGCATCGTTGGCTTTAATTCGGGCCCGCCTTTCGTGCCAAGCCTATATAACAACAACGTACAGATCTTTCAAAGTAAGGACACGGCGGTAATCGTTACTGAGATGATTCACGATGCCCGCATCGTTCAGATTGGCGAACGTCCCCCTCTGGATGAGAAGATCGGATTATGGACCGGTGACTCCAGAGGCTATTGGGAAGGTGACACACTGGTAGTAGAAACGCGTAATTTCAACGGTCTTACGCAGAGCTATAGTGTGTTCGGTGATTCGCAGGACAAGCTACTCATCGAGAAGTTCTATCGCACAGATCCTTACACAGTAAACTACGAGTGGACACTAGATGATCCTTCTACCTTCACCGATAGGATCACCGCGATCGTGCCGATGACGAAGGTTGCAGGTCAGCTTTATGAGTATGCCTGTCATGAGGGCAACTATGGCATGCAGAATATTTTGCGCGGCGAGCGTCTTGCCGAAAAAAGAGCTCAGGAATCTGGCGCCAACTAAGCGCTTTATTTTCCATTTTAAAAACGGCCCTGTGGGGCCGTTTTTATTTCCCCCTCCTTTGTCACAGTGACACATCAAAGTTTCGTGTTGCGCTCCCTCTGCTATCTGTTCCTTTTTGGCGACCGTTTGGCCCAACGAGTTGACTTTTGGTTGTTATAAAAATACTGTATATATATACAGTATTAAAATTCCAGCACACCATGACCCTAAACCATCCAATAGCACGTAACCGAGCATCTCTATCGGATGCAGGCGCGACTCTTAGCCCCTGCAATAAAGACAGGGACGCTACGGCTAGTCCCGTAGCAGTGCAGTCCTATGCCGAGTTGCACTGCATTTCCAACTTCACATTCCTACGGGGAGCCTCGTTTCCTGAAGAGCTGGTAGAGCGCGCGGAGGCGCTTGGATACAGCGCTATTGCTATTACCGATGAATGCTCTCTGTCAGGTGTGGTAAGAGCGCATATGGCCGCTAAAGAGCGACGCATCAAATTGATCATCGGTAGTGAGTTCGTGCTGAGGGATACAGCGCCCGAGGTTTTGCAAGATGAGCAGACGATTCGAAAAAAGCCCGATGTACCTCCTGCTGAAAATCTGAATGTGTTGAACAACGGAATGCGAATCGTGCTGCTCGCGCTCAATCGGAAAGGTTATGGCGAACTCAGTCACCTAATAAGTTGTGCGCGCCTACGAGCGAATAAGGGTGAGTATCGAATCGATAGCGAGTTGTTACAGCAAAAATTTCCTACTGATTGCGCGCTTTTGTGGATTCCCGATCTTAAGCAATCAGATACATGCATAGAATCGCAGGCAGGCTATCTGCGACTACTAACTACAGGCAATCTATGGATCGCTGCGGAACTTCTTCTAAACGGACACGATCGACTAAAACTAAAGCGTTTGCGAAAGCTGGGTAAAAACTTCGATATCCCTGTGTGTGCAGCGGGCGGCGTCTATATGCACGAAGCCGGGCGGCGCATCGTGCAAGATACATTGACGGCAATACGCTTAAGTAAGCCGCTGACCGAGATTGGTTTTGCTGCCGAGTCAAATTCGCAGAGGCACCTACGTTCTATCGAGCAACTTAAGAAACTATACCCAGCACAACTTCTCGAAGAGACGCTCAATATCGCCAACCTCAGTAATTTCTCTCTGGATGAGCTTCGTTACGAATATCCATCCGAGCTCGTGCCGAAAGAACATACGGCTCACTCCTGGTTATGGCAGCTAACTAAGGAAGGCATTAAGAAGCGCTGGCCGCAGGGAATTTCACAAAAGAATCAAAAGATTATCGAACATGAGATGAGGCTAATAAAACAGCTGTCCTATGAACATTTCTTTTTGACGGTGCATGAGATCGTTTGCTTCGCGGTTGATCAAAACATTTATTGCCAGGGTCGTGGTTCAGCCGCTAACTCCGCGGTCTGTTACTGCCTTGGGATAACAGAAGTGAGTCCCGATCATGCGGAGATGTTGTTTGAACGGTTTCTCTCTCCAGAGCGCTCTGAGCCGCCAGATATTGATGTGGATTTTGAGAATAGCCGCCGCGAGGAAGTGATTCAGCACATCTACCAGAAGTACGGACGTCATCGCACGGCGATCGCGGCCACAGTCATTACCTACCGCTCTCGTAGTGCCGTTAGAGATGTGGGCAAGGCATTGGGTCTCGATGACGAGCTGATTAACCGCCTCGCTAAATCAATCTTCTGGTGGGGCAGCGACTTGGAAGAACAACTATCGGATGCGGGTATCGACTATACAGAACCGAAGATTAAGACACTCCTAACCCTCTGTCAGTCACTGATGGGCTTTCCTCGTCACCTATCTCAGCACGTCGGAGGCTTCGTTATTAGTCAGGGCAACTTGACGCATCTGGTTCCTGTCGAGAATGCAGCTATGGATGATCGAACTATTATCCAATGGGACAAAGACGACTTGGAATCCCTAGGCCTACTTAAAGTCGATGTGCTCGCGCTGGGAATGTTGAGCGCGATTCACAAGGCGATAGATCTGGTGAATAGCTACGCCACCGAAGAAGTAGGTATGGATAGCATCTCTGTGAAGGAGGACTCGAAAGTCTACGACATGATTTGTGAGGCTGACACGGTTGGCGTTTTTCAGATTGAGTCTCGCGCCCAGATGAGCATGTTACCTAGACTAAAACCTCGCTGTTATTATGATCTGGTTATTCAAATTGCGATAGTTAGGCCCGGGCCTATTCAGGGAGACATGGTGCATCCCTATCTGGAGCGGCGTAAGAACCCTGGCAAGGTCAAGTACGAGAGTGAGGCGGTGAGACAGACGCTGGAGCGCACACTGGGCGTGCCAATTTTTCAAGAGCAGATCATGAAGCTGGCCATGGTAGCCGCCGGATTCTCAGCGGGCGAAGCCGATCAGCTACGACGGGCCATGGCAGCTTGGAAGAAGAAAGGAGGCCTCGAGCCGTTTCGAGATAGGTTGGTTTCCGGCATGGGAGTCCGCGGCTACAGCGAAGAATATGCTTTGCGTATCTATAGTCAGATTAAAGGTTTCGGTGACTATGGGTTTCCAGAGTCGCACTCGGCCAGCTTTGCGCTGCTCGCCTATGTTTCTTCCTGGTTGAAGTGCTATCACCCCGCCGCGTTTTGCTGTGCTCTGCTTAATAGTCAGCCTATGGGTTTTTACCTACCTGCGCAGTTGATACAAGATGCTAGGCGTCACGGCGTAGAGGTTCTGACCGTCGATGTGAATGAAAGCTGTTATGACTCAACTCTTGAGTTCGAGAAAAAGTTGCTCGATAAACCTGCCCTGCGTTTGGGTTTCTCTCTAGTAAAAGGCTTGTCTGTACTAGGAGCTGAATCAATCTGCCTAGCGCGAAACTCGGGTCGATTTACATCGGTGCAAGATCTGCTGACAAGAGCGGCATTGAATAAGAAAGACAGTGAAAGCCTTGCCGCAGCTGACGCACTGAACACTCTGAGTGGAGATAGGCACCGAGCTTTTTGGACTGTGGCTGGGGCCGATAAGCCCCTGCCTTTTTTTGAGAGCCAAGCAGATCGTCAGGCACTAACGATAGAACAAAGTGACTTTGGTGTAGATGTATTACTGCCCGTTCCGTCTGAAGCTAATAATATAATGGCGGACTACGCTAGCACCGGGTTTACTCTGCGCAGACATCCGGTGGCCTTGCTGCGCCCGCATCTCGATTTGTACAAGGTAACGAGCGCCAGTGGTCTTGTGTCGATACAGAACGAAAGCTTTATTAAGGCGGTGGGTATAGTTACTAGTAGGCAGCGACCACAGACAGCGGCAGGAGTTACGTTCTTAACCTTAGAAGACGAGAGTGGCTTCGTTAATGTGGTTGTCTGGCCAAGTCTAGGAGAGAAACAGCGGCCCATTGTAAGAAGGGCAGTGCTAATAGGTGTAGTAGGTCATGTGCAGAAGAGCGATGGAGTAATTCACCTCATCGCCAGAGAGTTGGTCGACCTTAGCCACTGGCTGGGCGCGATGAATTTGTCGTCACGAGATTTTGTCTAGCCTTCTCTGATAAAAGCTCATTACCTTATGCAAAGAAACCATGTAGAAACCAATTCCTTTTGCCGCTTTTTTCACGGTATATCCAGAGTCTGCTGCCGCTGTGTTCTCTAGCAACATAGTAGTCTCGACACACATCGACTCCCGACCACCAATGCGTCTCTATACGTTCGGGCCCACTTACGATGGTGATAGGTTTGCGATAGAAAAGCCTGCCTTTGTTGATGTTGAGTTGCTTAGGCTCTTGCAGTAACCACAGGGGCCTGGGATTTGCAGAAACTTCTGTAGATATAGCTGCCCTGCCTTCTCTGTTTGGATTCTCTTTGTAGTCAAGCTGCAAGCTCGCATGTTCTGGACAATGCTGAGTAGCACTGCTAACACTCTTTACATGATTTTCGCCGAGTCTTGCCTGCAGCTGTTCCATAAACTGATTAAGGTTACTGTCACTATAAGACGTGGAACCTGGCGCCTCATCTTGTAACAAAGAATCATTTTTTGCAAAGAAGGCGTCAAATTTTTTTACTTCGATTTTGATAGCGACTGCCGGCGCTGGAATAGATAATTTATCGAAATGAGTCTCCAGTAATAGCGTGAGATGTTGTTGTGAACGACTTGCCATACGTAATCTGATATTAACTTCGGTGCTATCGCGCTTCTCATGAAACAAAGATAGAACTAGGCTGCTAGTGCTGAGGTCGCGCCGCCGAAGAAAATCGCAAAGCTGCGCTAATAACTCATCGGCAATTGGCAATAGTCGGTCGAGGTTTTCAATCTCGTAAGGAAGGTCATAGTATGCAACGAATGCAGGAGGAGGAATATAATTTTGCGTTGGTTCTGCTGCTTTTCCTAGTGCCTTGTTCAACTGATTGACGAAATTGCTGCCAAAGCGTTTGCGTAGGCCATCGCTAGGTAGGCGCCAGATGTCCCTTAAATGGCGAATGCCCATGTTAAGAAGTCTTCGGCGTTGTTCTTTATTTAGGTCTAGTACATCTGTGGAGAGTTGTCCTAATGCTGAGCGTAAATTTTCTGGTCGATAGACCAGGACATTATTTCCGGACCTGGCTAGCAATAAACTGCCGCTCACGGTGGGGCTGGCTGCATAGAAGAAATTATCTGCTAAACCCCACTGCTGTAATTGTTCCTCTATGAGTTTCTGCAATTTCTGATGAATAACATCGATGCCGGCAAAATATTTCAAGCTACTGCGTATCTCGCAGATTAGTGCCTGAGGATGAAAGCTCACTGTAGAGCTAACACTTTGCATGTGACCGGCTAGTTGATCGAGATATTTTTTCTGTTGTGCTGAGTCTAGCTCTCTAAACTGAGGAAGATAGAGCGCATACCACAGGCTTTTAGACTTGTTGTGCTTTGCGATGGGTTTGGCGCTCGCCTCATCCGTCGCAGTTTTGGAGGGTCGCTGCTTCGCTAAATTTTTGGGTCGTGCGGGAAGTTGGATGATTTGAGCGCCAGATTCAGGCGCTATCCACGGCAGAGGGAGCTGTGCCTCACTGTCTGGATCTTTCAAGGCGTTGCTCCAGACAGGTCAGGCTTGTTGGTAGAGATTAATATTCGCACTTAGTGAGCGGAAATTACCCCTAGCCTTAATAACAGTCACTTCAGACTCATTAAAACCTCCATTTTCAGAGTAGGAATCCTCTATTTTAAGGCGTATTGGCGATGGTGAGTGTTCACTATCATGATGTTTGAATAACACCCCTAAAGTGTCTCCTGTGTCCGCTGCTAGCTGTAGGCGGCGCAATACTTTAGTCGGTAACCAGTTCTGCCAGGCCAATACTAGGCCGCAATTTTCGGTTTGCAGAGCCTTTTCCATGCTCCATAAAGCGTCTTTGCAAGAGGTGTCTAGTTTGACCACCAGTACCTGGTCGGTATTAATTCCCGCCTGCACCAAGGCCGGGGCATAAAGTAAATAAGGGGGCGATATCCACAGGATCCATTTCCCTTGTTCAACGACTGATCGCATAAGTGGAATCAAAAGCTGTAACTCGCCCATGCCCCAATGAGGTGTGATGACCTCGATTAGGCCTTTTTCGGGCCACCCGCACCCGGGAAGAATTGCATCTAGCTGCGTAAAACCAGTGCTTCGGCCATGCGCATCCTGACCGGCCATATCGCAGCCGCGCCATAGCTTTGGATTGCCTTGTATTAGCTCATCAATATCGCTAGAGCCCGCACCATGCAAGGAATCTGCCTGTGCTGGCTGGTATTGGTTCTGAAATGGCAGCTGCGTGTCTGAGTGGTTTTGAATAATAGTCATTATCGGCTCAACTTAAATAGTACTGGATGGATATACAGTATTATAGGCAGCAATTTCTTTAGCGCAATAAAAACTTTGAACTTTCGATAATCGAAGGAAGGTTTCATCGCTAATCAATTGTTTTTTCGAGGAAATTAAAGATTCGTAGATAATAGACGTTAAAGGTCTTGAGCGTTAAACGACATGGAGACGAATATGAGTAAAAAACCAGATATGGTTATGGTTGTTATCACCCTATTCGTAGTGGGCGTGCTGGCTAGCGGCGTTGCTCAAGGCGCTTTGTTATAGAAATAGGTCGATATCGGAATTGATCAGATAGATAGATGCTGCTGCGATAGCGGCATCCAAGCTGAGCAATACTAGTTTTAAGAGAACAAAAAAGGAAGATGGGCCAAGGATAGGCCGTTATCAGTATTACGCCCTACGCAGTATCGGGGCGGTATATTTTTTTCTCGGTAGCAACCGCGTCCAATCGGACATCCCAGCTTTCTACCGGAAAAGAATCGATTAACTGGCATTCGTGTGCGAGACCCACAAGCATAGGACTGCTGCGGCGGTTAAAGATCTTGAAACTGAAAGTACGATCGTAAAAGCCTTGCCCCATTCCCATTCGGAAACAATCCTTACTAAACGCTACTAGCGGCACGAAAACCACATCGAAATTGGTTGGTGAGATAACCTCGGATGCTGGTGGCTCCGCTATACCCCATTTATTCGGTACTAATTCGGTGTTGGCATCATAAGGGGCAAAAGAAACGAACTCGGGATTATCTTGCTGAATGACGGGGAGGAAGCAGGATTTACCTTCGCTGAGAGCTAGGTCGAGCAGCATGCGTGGATCGATCTCACCGTCTGCAACCTGATAGAACGCAATACGCTGGGCGACGCGAAAGAAATCCTGATTTCCGAGCATGTTGAACAAGGCGAGTGACGCAGCCATTTGTTGCTCAGTGCTAAGCCCGTGACGCTTTTCGCGTAGAGATGAACGTAATGTATCGCGAGTATCAGGCATAGAAGATTGCTAATAAACTAGGGTTTAAAGTTGTCAAGCCCCCCGGAACACCGCTACCAAATTTGCCCTGAACCCAAAGGTTCAGGTGGTGGCTCCCGCGATGTATAAGGCTTTCCGACTAGCGGACATGCACAACAACATCTGTCGAGTTGCCTCCGGTGATATAGATATCGGCTCAAGAACAAGTATTGATTGGCAAATGCTCTAGGGAACTATCGCGTTAAGTATATATCGGGGAGGAACAATAAGGAAAGAGGGAGGAAACCTCTGCATCTTGGCCTCGGCCTTGGTGTTGTCGTGTCGCCCGCAGAGGGAGGGTGATAAATCTAAGGTATGAGTAAAAATATGCAGAGGTTTCTGTGGGAGAACGGAGAATGAGAGTGCAGTGGGGCGGGAAATTCGTACAGTAGAGAAAATATGCAGAGGTTTATGGAGGAAGAAGGGAGAATAAGAGTGCAGTGATAAGAGAGATGCGGGTGCATCTCTCTATGGAAGTGTGTGAGCTAGATCTCTAGCTGCCGGCTCTGGGCGATAGCTGAGTCGATCTTGGTTTCTATGCCCTGCACCTGCTGTGCCGTGGAATGGCGGGTTTCATTGATGAGTCGATTCTTGCGTAGCATATCGTGGGTAATGTTCAGCGCTGCCATTACGGCTATCTTTTCGACACCGTGGATGTTTCCACGGCCTTTAATCTTGCGCATGTTCTCGTCTAAGTAGCGTGCGGACTTAATCAGAGCCTCCTGGTCGGAGGGCGGACAGTTTACCTGATACTCTTTGTCCATGATTTTTACTTGTACCGATGTACTTTGTTCGCTCATTTCATTACCCAAATAATTATACTTTAAATCAAAACAGCTCTAAGGCTAACCGGCCTATCGATGAAAAAACCTCTAGGATTGGTCCATGGCTTTCAGGCGTGCGAGTATAGATTCCAGTTTCGATTTGGCATCTTTATTCTTATCCATCAATTGCTTGCGTTCGCTTTGCCAGGAATTCTTCCCAGTTTTCAAGATTTGATTTTCGCGCTTCATGTCAGCGCAGAGGTCGATAAGGTCATCGACTTTCTCGCTCAATGTTTGGAATCTGTCATCGCTCATCTTGCAGTTTCTCTTATTACTATCTGGCATTCCTAACGGGAGTTAATTCTCAATACCCGCAACGCACTATTGGCATTAGTTTAGAATTTACATTAACAATCCCCTAACTATAGAGCCGAGTTGAAAGGGGGTCAATAATAGAATTGTAAAGATTGGTACTTGGTTCCCTTACAAGACAGCTATATGCTTGGGCGCTGAATTTAAATACAGTTATCTGAGGTTGAAATGAGCAGTAAATACCGTGAAATGAAGCTCCGTCGCAAGGAGCTAATGGCACAGATGGAACCGAATAGCATAGCGCTGCTGGCGTCGGCGCCACCGCATATACGCAATGGCGATGCCGAATACCTGTATCGACAAAATAGCGATTTCTACTATCTGACAGGATTCTCTGAGGAACATGCCTTCTTGGCTTTGATGCCGGGGCGCAAGCAGGGCGAAGCCGTGCTGTTCTGTCAGGAAAAGGATAAACAGAAAGAGCTCTGGACTGGCATTCTTATGGGCCCCGACGCGGCCTATGAGGAATTAGGAATCGATGATGCATTTCCAATCAGTGATATCGATGACATCTTGCCGGGCCTGATCGAAGGGCGTGATCGCGTGTACTACTCAATGGGCAAAGATGACCAATTCGATAATCAGGTAATGGACTGGGTCAAGGTTATTCGAAACAAAGCCAAGATGGGAGCGCATCCACCGGGGGAGTTTCTCGTGCTCGACCATCTGCTGCATGAATTACGATTATTCAAGAGTGCTGGCGAAATTAAATTAATGGAAAAAGCGGCGAACATTTCAGCCCAGGGCCATAAGGCTGCCATGGCTTGTTGCAAGCCGGGAATTAAAGAATACGAGATGGAGGCGGAGCTGCTTTATGCTTTTACTCGAAACGGGAGTCGAGCGCCAGCATACAATTCGATAGTCGCGGCGGGAGAGAATGCCTGCATCCTGCATTACAGCGCCAACGATGCTGAGGTAAAAGAGGGCGATCTGGTACTTATAGACGCAGGTTGTGAATACGGATACTACGCCTCTGATATCACGCGCACATTTCCTGCCACGGGAAAATTTTCTCCAGAGCAAAAAGCCATCTATGAAATCGTGTTGGCTGCGCAGGATGCCGCGATCGATGCAGTTGCGCCTGGCGTCTCTTGGGATGAACCACATAAGGCTTCGGTTAAAGTTATAGCGCAGGGCTTGGTAAAACTAGGGCTGTTGAAAGGGAAGCTGAGCCAGCTCATCAAGGCCGAGGCCTATCGCGATTTCTACATGCACCGTGTGGGTCATTGGATTGGTATGGATGTACACGATGTTGGAGACTATAAGATAGACGATCACTGGCGACTGCTTGAGCCAGGCATGGTGACGACCATAGAGCCTGGCATCTACATCTCGCCAGAAAACAAGAAAGTTGAGAAACGCTGGCGCGGAATCGGTGTTCGAATTGAAGACGATGTGTTGGTTCTGTCTCTTATACACATCTGACGCTGCCGACGAATAGAGAGGTGTAGAT
>OJEF01000035.1_pt1 | contig 34301 bp, 32 predicted proteins | sample 1593041 | NCBI WGS metagenome assembly OJEF01 (sample SAMN05416790, study PRJEB24817) | seawater metagenome | isolation source: Sea water | place: Canada:Atlantic | collected 2013-11
ATAGCGTAGCGTCTCGTGGGCTCGGAGATGTGTATAAGAGACAGGTATATGTATTCATCTACGCCGCCTATCCGCTTACTTACAGAGATTGTCACCAGCGGTTAAGGTACTCTCGAGTAGCGATGGCTCGATATCTCCATCAACTGCGCCTTCACCTATGGCTTTCAGTAATACAAACCTGATTTTGCCCGATTCCGCCTTCTTGTCTGACAACATTAAATCTACATATTGCTCTACTGATATATTCGCAGGAGGAAGCACGGGCATACCATAATTTTCTTCTAACACTGTACGAATTCGCTGCGCTACCGCTAGGTCTATCCAGCCCAATTTTCGCGACAGGTCCGCCGCCATCACCATACCCATTGCCACAGTCTCACCATGCAGCCAATTCCCATAGCCGCTAGCGGTTTCTATCGCATGACCAAAGGTGTGCCCTAGGTTAAGCAGCGCGCGAACCCCCGACTCTCTTTCATCTTTGGCCACGATTTCGGCCTTAATCTCGCAACAGGTTTTGATTGTCTGCGACAACAGTGCTGAATCTGATTCACAAATGCCCTCGCTGTTAGTTTCAAGCCAGTCAAAAAATTCAGCGTCATAGATGAGGCCGTATTTGAGCACCTCTGCAAGGCCCGCTCTCACTTCGCGTTGCGGCAAAGTTCCTAATACGTCAGTATCGGCTAGCACACAGAGGGGCTGATAGAACGCGCCGATCATATTTTTGCCCAAAGGATGATTCACCCCGGTCTTTCCCCCTACTGACGAGTCCACCTGCGCTAGCAGTGTGGTGGGAATCTGAATGAAGTTGATTCCTCGCAGATAAGTCGCCGCCGCAAACCCGGTGATGTCACCCACAACACCGCCCCCTAGCGCGATCAATAGAGTGTTCCGGTCGTATTTACCGGCAAGTAACATGTCGTAAATATGGTTGATAGCATCGAGGTTTTTATGCGCCTCGCCGTCAGGAAGAACGACCTCCGCCACATCCAACCCAGGAAATAGTTGTTTCGCTTTATCCATATAAAGAGGCGCAACTACATCGTTACTGACGATAACTACCCTACCCTTTCCTAGGTACCCAGCTACTAGCTCTGCCTTGTTGAGTAAGCCCGGGCCAATAAAAATTGGATAGGATCTTTCACCTAGTTCAACGTCTACAGTAATCATTATTCTCTATTCCAGATTTTAATTAACGGCTCTAACTAAAAATTATTCTACTTGCGAACCGCCCAATTCAACTTTTAGCTGTTTACAAATTTCCTGACTAACAGTCTTCGGGTTTCTTCGATAGGTATCTACAACCATGTCCGCAACTTCTTGATAAAGCGGTTCGCGGATTTCCATCAACTCACGAATTTTCTGTTCAGGGTCTGGCGTTTGCAGCAACGGTCTCGTTTTATCGCGGCTCGTTCTTTCAACCTGCTGGCTTATAGGCGCGCGCAGATAAACTACGACACCTCTAGCCTTCAGCCATTCACGATTCTCGGCTGAGATGACAGCACCGCCGCCGGTGGCTAACACCATATTCTTGTTTTGAGTGAGATGCTCGATCATTCGCATTTCACGAATCCGAAATCCGCTCTCGCCTTCTACATCGAAAATCCAGGGTATATCGGCTCCAGTAGATGCTTCTATTTCGCGATCGGAGTCGAAAAATTCTAGACCAAGTGAATCGGCAAGCACACGCCCGATCGTTGTCTTACCAACACCCATTGGCCCAACAAGGAATATATTTCCAGAATAGCTCATACACTAAAATCTCAGACTATAGCTTGTTCATTATTTGATTGACTCGATGACACGAAAACTACCGAGACTGATTCACCTATGCACGGTAAACGCCGAATAATTTCGATTAGTCTAGGCAGGAACCACCCTTTTCTCGACCGACTTACTAATACAAAATCGACCTAGAAAGGCACTCTTATCTAACATTAATCTCGGTGATGATCTTCGGTGTTATAAAGATCAGTAGCTCAGTTCGACGATTCGCACTCGCCGTGCGTTTAAACATTCGACCAATATAGGGAAGGTCGCCAAGTATGGGAGTCTTCGTTTCCGTTGTAGTCGACTCTTCTCGAAAAACGCCACCCAAACGGCAGAACCCGCCACGGCAACAGCTGCGTCTTTGAGCGAGGGCTTCAATATGCTGATGGCCTGAGCTATACAATCACCCACGGCGTCGATGTCGCTGATATTCTTTTCAACAACAGAATTAGCCGGCAAAGGTCGGATAATATAATTATCCACCTTGTAACTATTGCCGCTTGGGCTTAGCTGCAAAATTTTGACTGCGGTCGTACTAATGTCGACCCCCAGCATTGTGCTGGATTTCTTGCCAAAATTGCTTAGAGCGCTAATATTTTTTAGCTTTTCAAGCACTTAGAAACCCCTAAAACCTTCTACTCTCAACCGATTACCTAGAAAAAAAGTCTGCCCCGACCCTTATACTGCGAATCGATGGCCCAGCTCGATCCTAGATCTGCGAGATATTGTTAATAATAACAAAAGCTTAGAATAAGCATCCGCAAATTTCAATGTTTTAGATTTCAGTATCGGCCGACAATAAATTTTTTATAGTTATCAATTGATTATCAGACTTTCAGAACAAACAACTTTACCATTAAATAATGTAGCAAGCCTGCATCAATTTCTTTGAATCAGGTCACGTTTGTACGCCTGACCAATCGTCCGAACCGTCAATTAGCTGTGGCTTCTGGCGATATCGAGTAAATTTGGAGGTAATTGCTCCTTCCGTCGTAAATTGACTAATATTTGAGCAATATTAGCAGCTAATGTTCTACGAAAATCTTTTCGAGACAATACAGAGCCATTTAGGCATGCGGTCTGTGTTGGGAGAAATGGCATTAAGTCCCAGAATAACAAGGCATTTTTAGATGTCGGGTGTATAATATTCAGTTCGCTTAAGGCCCATATCAATGGGCTGAAGTCGATTCTGTGGCTCAGTGCTCGTTTCTCCTCTTAATTCGAGGAAATTGCCACACCGTCGGCGGCTAATCTTCGAGACTCCTTTGACCGTGCAGATCAAGATTCAGAAAATTCTCAAATGGGCAGTCACAATAGCCGTGGCTGGAATGGCTGGCGCGGTGATGGTTGCCTCCGCAGCCTATCTCTATCTAGCACCACTACTCCCGGATGCAGAAACCTATCGAAATGTGCAGCTTGAAACTCCGCTACGCATATACACCTCCGACAGACGCCTGATCGACGAGATCGGAAATCGCCGAGACCCAGTGGACTACGAGGAGATTCCTACTTTTCTCACAGATGCGCTCATCGCCACAGAAGACCTGCGCTTCTATTCCCATCCAGGTGTTGATCCGCGGAGTCTGTTGCGCTCGATTTCCGGCATCATTCGTGGAGTTAATCTAGGCGGCGGCAGCACAATTACCATGCAGCTTACGAATCAACTTTCTTTTGATAGCGATAGTCTCTACCTGCGAAAGATAAAATCAATTCCCTTCGCTCTGCAGATTGAAAGAGAACTCACAAAAGAAGAAGTCCTCACCTTATATTTCAACACCGCCTACTTCGGCGCCGGCGCCTACGGCATCGGTGCAGCCGCCTATGTCTATTACGGCAAGGAACTAGACGAGCTCTCGATAGCAGAGGCCGCCATGATGGTATCTGTGCTTCCTTGCCCCTCTACTTGTAATCCACTGAACAATCCAACGCGCGCAGTCGAACGTCGCCGAACTCGACTTGCAAACATGTTAAGGCAAGGAATGGTCAATCAAGGCGAATTCGATAATGCTGATCGCTCGCCAATCACGGCTCGACTTCGTAATCGAAATATCGAAGTCTCGGCACCCTACATCGCAGAAATGGTCCGCCAACAACTCTATGACGAGCATGGTGAAGATGCCTACAGCCGAGGGTTCGAAGTGGTAACGACAATCGATGGCGATAAGCAATTCGTAGCAAATAAAGCGCTGGTGGATGGCCTAGAGAACTACTACGACAAACGCCATGGATATCGAGGCGCAACGGCAAACTACCCAATGGAGCTCTATGCAGGCGGTGACGCGCGACAAGCCTGGATAGAGGAACTACAGCAAGTGTCCGTATTCGGCAACCAGCACCCCGCAATCGTCACGTCTTTGGATGATTTGAGTTTCGAAGCAGTTCTGAAATCAGGAGAAACCGCGAAGGTCGAATGGGAAGGTATTCGCTGGGCCAATACATTCAATTCCAGAAATGACGCCTGGCCACCGCCCCAGACTGCGTCTGATGCGGTTCAAACGGGCGATCTGATTCGCCTCAGAAACGTAGACGGCGAATGGCAACTCGGACAAGTGCCGGAAATTCAGGGCGCCCTCGTTTCCATGTCTCCAAGCAATGGCGAAATCATTGCTTTGGTTGGTGGCTACGATTTTAGACGTAGTCAGGTAAACCGCGTAATCACTCCCAGGCCTCCAGGCTCAAACTTTAAACCCTTCCTCTATGGCACTGCGCTTGAGCAGGGTTATTCGGCCGCTACAACTATCAACGACGCACCCATTTCTCGCGGCGGCTATCGGCCGAATAACTATGAGAATAACTTCCTCGGCCCCATTACGCTGCGTTACGCCCTAAAGGAATCTCGAAACGTACCTGCTGTGCGGTTGTACGATCAAGTCGGCGATGACAATGTGCTCGCATTCGCGGCTAAGTTTGGTTTTCAAACGCAGAACTTCCCACGCAATGATCTCACTGTAGCATTAGGAAGCCAGGACGTTCAGCCACTCGAAATTGTTACCGCCTACTCCGCGATCGCGAATGGCGGCCATAAAGTCGAACCATGGTTCATCAAGGAAATTTCCAACTTAACTGACGGAATCACCTATAGGGCAACACCGATAACTGTCTGTGAAAATTGTCTGACGACGATAAATGATGGCGCACCAGAAATTATTCCCGCACCACGAATCATAGACCCGCAGGTCGCATTTATCCTCAATTCCATGCTGCGCTCCGTAATCGAAGAGGGCAGTGGCGCGAGAGTCAATAGAGAGATAGGTCGCTCAGATCTAATGGGTAAAACTGGCACTACGAATGGACCCCAGGAACTCTGGTTCTCAGGCTTCAATAGAGACATCGCTACTACGGTATTTGTAGGCTTCGATCAGCCGGAACCATTAGGAGAGAGAGAGCAAGGCGCCACAATTGCGGTGCCAATCTGGATCGACTTCATGAAAGTTGCCCTAGAGGGTATGCCTGAGAATACGATGAAGCGCCCCGATGGAATCGAAGACCGCCTCATCAACAAGACAACTGGAGCACCCGCCACGCCAGGCGAGCCTGATACGATATTTGAGTATTTCAGAACGGAAAACGCGCCGACAGCTGACGGCGCGTTGTTACCAAGTATTGATCCTGCGGAGGAAAAAAACGAGGAGCTTTCTACGGAAACGATTTTCTAGGCTATCTTTAACCTAGCCGGCTTAAACCTAATGGGCTTAAACGCGTCTAGCACCAAATCGCTTCTTAAATCGATCTACTCGACCACCGCTGTCCAACACCTTCTGCTTGCCCGTATAGAACGGATGGCACTGAGAACATACTTCAATAAGAATGTCCTTGCCCAGAGTGGATTTAGTCTCGATTACATTGCCACAGCTACAAGTAGCTTTCATGGCTTCGTATTTTGGATGAATTCCGGGTTTCATGATATTTCCTCTTAGTTAATGTCGCCACGGCAGTCGTTTGTTCGCTGCTGCACCACATCTGCTTTTAACCCAGATTCGCCAATTTTATGCGGTATACCCATCTGGGGGCGTGCATTCTAACAGAGAAGGAAAAAGACGCAAGTAAGCTGCCAAAACAAGAGTAGATAGCGCCTGCCAGCAGGTCTATTCGCGCAGCCGGCGATGGTTTTGAACGACCTCTGCCATGATCTTACTGAATAATTCTGTAACTAGTGCAGGGTTCAGATTGTACTTTTCGCAGAGCGCGCTCAGCTCGGCTAGCTTCTCGGCTTCTCGAGTGGCGTCGACCGGTGCTAGCGCCTGACTTGCCTTCAATAGGCCAACCTGATGAGTAGACTCGAAGCGTTTCCCAAGCAGTGCGACCAACTCCCGGTCAATAGCATCGATCTGTTCCCTCGCGGCGAGTAGTTCTGCTGGCGGAGTCTGCAATGTCATCTTCTTATCCTTGCAACGATTCTTTAGCCATCGCGCTCAAGGCAGGACGGAAACCCGCTGAAGTATAAACTATCGGTATAGCGGCGCAAGGCATCAAAGGATGCGTATGCCTAGGCAGATAACTCTCTTGCCGAGCACCCCTCAAATCTGCGGCGCGTGTTGTTTGCTAAACCTTTTAAACTTACTATGCGATTCCGATCAAGCTACTTTTATAGTATCACCCTAAATATAGTGTCATCTAAAATGTCAGCCGAAGCTCAAACAAAATACCGCGGCAAAGTATTACAAGTCGCCGTGCCCTCTCCTCTGCGTAGAGTCTTCGACTATCTTCCTTTGCCGCAGAAGCACGCTTTGCCTGAGCCTCGAGTCGGAATTAGGGTGAAGGTTTCATTCGGCCGGCAGCAGCTAATCGGCATCGTAGTAGCTGTCGTCAATAGCTCCACCCTGGAGAAGAAAAAACTAAAGCCGATCCTCGCCTCACTAGACAGCGAACCGTTACTGAACAATGCCGTTTTCAAAGTGCTTCTTTGGGCTGCGAACTACTATCAACATCCTGTAGGGGAAGTCTTTGCCGCCGCATTACCAGCCAAACTACGCAATGGCATTCCCCTACGAGGAATCAACAAATTTTGGACCGCCAGCGAGCCCACGGCTGAAGAAGAAAATTCACTAAGTCGCGCAGTAAAACAGCAGGCCTTGCTGAGTTTTATTCGTTCGACTGGCGAAGTCACCGAATCCGAATTACGAGAAACCGGATTCAGCAAGCAACTGCTAATGCAGCTATTACAGAAGAACCTCGTTGAAGAACATTCACGAGCAGAGGTCGCCGCCGCTTCTTTCGAACCGCTTGAGAAAGAGTCGAACTTCGACATCAAGCTAAACGAAGAACAGCTTATCGCCGTAACTACAATCAGCAAAGCCTTGGATGCGTACAAGTGCTTCCTACTCGATGGCATCACTGGCTCCGGCAAAACCGAAGTGTATATGCGCATTATGCAAGAACAGCTGTCCAAGGGCTTACAGTGTCTGGTTCTAGTGCCGGAGATAGGCCTAACACCGCAGACTATTACTCGATTTCAACAACGCTTCAGCTGCCTTGTCGTAAGCCTGCACTCGGGTTTAAACGAAACTGAAAGGATGACGGCTTGGTCGCAGGCAAGAGATGGAAGTGCTGGTATAGTGATTGGCACGCGCTCCGCCATTTTTACACCACTGGCAAAACCAGGCTTGATAGTCATCGATGAAGAACACGACTCTTCTTTTAAACAACAGGATGGCTTTCGCTACTCAGCACGAGATCTCGCAGTAAGCAGAGCACGACAGGAAAGTGTTTGCATTGTTCTAGGCTCGGCAACACCAAGCCTAGAGAGCTTGCACAACGCACAAACTAATAAATTTGTTCACCTGCATCTAACCCAACGCACAGGTATCGATCAATCTTCCACGATGGAAGTTATCGATGTTTCGAATGAGGCTATGACCGAGGGATTCTCAGAGCAACTGCTGTATAGAATTCGCAAACACATAGCGCAGCGCAATCAGGTGCTCGTTTTCATCAACCGGCGAGGCTTCGCACCGATACTGAATTGCCAAACCTGCGGCTGGATTTGTGAATGTGAAAACTGCATAGCGCAGTTTACCGTTCACGCAAACCCTCCTAGCATTCGTTGTCACCATTGTGGAGCGGCAGCTAGGCTGCCTCGCTCATGCCCCAGCTGCAAATCGAAAGACCTAAATACCATGGGCATAGGTACGCAGCGAATCGAGGTATTCCTGCAGAAACAATTTACGGATACACCAGTTATTCGAATAGACCGCGATTCGACACGACGCAAGCACAGCCTAGAAAAAATGCTGGAGGAAATTAACAAGGGCGACCCTTGCATCCTATTGGGTACGCAAATGCTCGCGAAAGGACATCACTTTCCTAACATTACACTGGTGGCCATTCTCGATGCCGACTCTGGTTTATTCAGTGCCGACTTTCGCGGCCAAGAACACATGGGGCAAACCATAGTGCAAGTCGCAGGCAGAGCCGGCCGAGCCGATCGCCCCGGCGAGGTTCTAATCCAGTCACGCCATGCTTCTCACGAGACGCTGCAAAGCTTAGCCAATAAAACCTACTCTGAATTCTCCCAGAGCCAACTGCAGGAAAGAATGGCTGCGCAGTTACCGCCATTCTCTCACCTGTGTTTGTTGAGAACGGAGGCGAGTGAAATGCAACCGGCACTGCAATTTCTTGATGGAATAGCACAATTTTGCCAGAGATTTTCTGCGCATAATTCCTTGCCCATCGAACAATTGGGTCCACTTCCTGCACCTATGGAGAAAAGAGCGGGCAAGTACCGTGTGCAGTTGCTGCTGAAAACCGATAAACGCGGTAACCTGCAGGCACTGCTTTCCTCTCTGTGCGCGGAGCTAGAAAGCATGAAACTTCCAAGATCAGTCAGATTCAGCATTGATGTGGACCCACAAGATTTAGTCTAAGGAGCCTGGGGTTATTCCCCAATTGGGGAAAAGTCTCTCGATTCGGCTATAGCTTACCGGCAGACAACCGATAATTGAGGTGGCGAATAGTTTTCTAGCTATTATTGCTATTTAAAACAATAACTTAAATTAGGGCTGCGGCCTGTGGAAACCTTACTAGAGTCATGACGCAAGATTTCGCCAAAATAAAGCCGGAACCGCTCTTAGAGCGCAAAATCGTTGCTACACCACCCGCATGGTCTCTGATGTTCACAGGGGTGATTGTGGGACTGGCGCTGGGTGTGTTTGGCTGCTTCCTTTTCTATCTTTCAGGAAACGTTCCACCACTGAACATCAATCAAGCGGCTGCGATCAATGCGCCCCCTGTAAGCCAACCAGCCACATTGGCCGTTCCCGAAGAGCCTGCTGAGGAAGAATTGCAACTCGAATTCTATACCGAGTTACCCGCCTACGAAGTCTCTGTAGATGCCAACCCTTTAGAACTAACAGCGCAGCAAGCAGGAGTCACCGAAGGGTCTGAGGCGACAGTGCCGGGCACCCTTACGGAAACTGAAAAAATCTTAGACCCCGGATTCATTCTGCAGTCCGGGGCATTCCAGCAATTCGATTCGGCTAGCACTGAAAATGAACGGCAGAAACTGATAGGTCTCGATGTGAATGTTAAACAGCAGGAATTGCTGGGCCGAACCCTCTTTCTTGTCCAATCTGGGCCCTATACCAGCAGCAGTATATTGCAAGAGGCAGAGCAGCTCTTGAAAGCCAATAATATCCCCAGCCTGCGCATGACTATTCAATAGCTAGCAAGCCACTTCTCACACGCAGCACGCTTGAATTTCTAAGGTCTCGCCCCATATCTTATGCTCGTGCGCCAGATTCCAGTGCTTGATGATCACTGGCCTGTGATAGCCTGATCGAGAAGCAGGGTATTTCCAATCGCCACCCAATTCTGATGCTCTATGTGAGCATCAGTCGTTTAACGAATTTATTCAATACACGATTTTTTTAGGGCAACGCAAGAAACAGGATATCTGCTATGGATCAGTACAGAGGCACCACTATCGTATCGGTTCGCCGCGACAATAAAGTCGTGATTGGAGGCGACGGACAAGTCTCTCAGGGCAACACCGTCATGAAGGGCAATGCTCGCAAAGTGAGACGCCTTTACAAGGATCAAGTCATCGCTGGCTTCGCAGGCGGCACTGCCGATGCCTTTACTCTGTTCGAGCGCTTCGAAGAACAACTGGAAAAACATCATGGCAAACTAACACGTGCAGCGGTAGAGCTAGCCAAACTGTGGCGAACAGAACGCTCTCTGCGCAGACTCGAAGCATTGCTAGTTGTAGCTGACAAAGAGTGCTCGTTGATCATTACCGGTAATGGGGATGTTATCGAGCCAGAAGACTCACTCATGGCCATCGGATCCGGAGGCCCTTATGCGCAGTCTGCAGCAAAAGCCTTGTTACAGAACACTGATCTTAGTGCTAAGGAAATAGTCGAAAAGAGTTTAACTATAGCCGCAGAGGTTTGTGTCTTTACAAACAACAACCACACGATTGAAGAGTTAGATATTTCAGAGTAACCCTAGGCTAACAATGAAACTAATGAGAGCCCAATTGAATACAGGTACTAATACATGTCCCAAATGACACCCCGCGAGATTACTTCTGAGCTCGACAAACACATAGTAGGTCAGGCTGCCGCTAAACGCGCGGTAGCAATTGCTTTGCGCAATCGATGGCGTCGCATGAAACTCGATGCTGAACTACGTGAAGAAGTCACACCAAAAAACATCCTTATGATCGGGCCAACCGGTGTTGGCAAAACCGAGATAGCGCGACGCCTCGCCAAACTGGCTCAGGCTCCCTTCATTAAGATCGAAGCGACGAAGTTCACCGAGGTCGGTTACGTCGGGCGCGATGTCGAATCGATAATTCGCGATCTTGTCGACATAGCGATCAAGATGATCAGAGAAACTGAGATGAAAAAAGTGCAACGCCTGGCAGAAGACAAAGCCGAGGAACGCATCCTCGACGTACTGTTGCCGCAGGCGCGCACGGAACAGTCGTCAGAATCCAGTGGCGGTAGTGATGACAGCCCACTAGATTCGAATTCAGTCGCACGTCAGCTTTTCAGGAAGAAGCTGCGCGAGGGTGAACTCGACGACAAAGAGATAGAAATCAAAGTCAGTGAGAATCCCGCTGGAGTTGAGATCATGGCGCCTCCAGGTCTGGAAGACATGACGAGCCAATTGAAAAGCATGTTCTCGAATATGAATAGCGGCAAGAAAACTGCGCGGCGCCTAACAGTTAAGGCCGCTATGAAGGTCCTGAAAGATGAGGAAGCGTCCAAACTAGTTAATGAAGAAGAGATTCGCAATACAGCGGTAGAAGCTACCGAGCAGACGGGCATTGTCTTCCTTGATGAAATTGATAAGGTGACCAACAAACACGATCAAGGCGGCGCAGGCGTCTCAAGGGAAGGCGTGCAGCGAGACCTGCTACCACTGATCGAGGGATCGACAGTCACAACCAAACACGGCAGCATAAAGACAGATCACGTACTCTTTATTGCATCCGGCGCCTTTCATCTCAGCAAGCCTTCGGATCTTATTCCCGAACTACAGGGCCGACTGCCGATTCGCGTGGAACTCGATGCGCTTACGGCGGGTGACTTCGAGCGAATCCTAGTAGAGCCAGATGCCTCACTCACTGAGCAGTATCAAGCGCTACTCGCGACCGAAGACTTGCAAGTTTCGTTCACCAAAGACGGCATAGAAAAAATTGCAGAGACTGCATGGCAGGTAAACGAGCGTACCGAGAACATAGGTGCCCGACGTCTGCATACGGTAATGGAAAGACTATTAGAAGAAGTCTCCTTCTCTGCATCAGATATGGCCATTGGTGACAACAAGGAATTAGTGATCGACAAAGCCTATGTCGAACAGCAATTGGATGAACTGGCTAAAGATGAAGATCTGAGTCGCTACATCCTCTAGACTTCTTCTACAAGTGAACTTAACCGCTGGAATTTTAGATGGCCACGAACGCACCAACAGATATTAAGCTACACAAGAAATCGGCGACGCTCGAACTGGTGTATGGCGATGAGGCGTGCAATACCTTCAGTGCCGAATTTCTGCGCGTGCATTCTCCATCCGCTGAAGTGCGCGGGCACGGCAAGGGACAGGAAGTTCTACAAACAGGAAAGCGTCAGGTGAAGATCGTCAATCTTGAGTCGGTAGGCAACTATGCCATCAAGCTCAGTTTCAGTGACGGCCACGATACTGGTATCTATTCCTGGACCTATTTACAGGAACTGGCAGGCGAGCATGACGCCCTCTGGAATAACTACCTAATGAAGCTGGATGCGGTAAAAGCAAGCCGAGAACCATTGCCAGTGGGTACGCAAGTGATTAACATCATGCCCTCATCAAAAGATTAGCTTCTCGACACTCACTTTTTAGGCTACAGCGAACGCTCATGAGCAATACGACAGAGCCCACCGATACCACCCATTTCGGCTACGAAGAAGTACCCACTGCCGAGAAAGAGCAGCGTGTGGGAAAGGTATTTCGTTCGGTAGCGAAACAGTACGACATAATGAACGATGTCATGTCGCTAGGCTCCCACCGGCTCATCAAACGCTTCACGATAGAGCTAAGCGCTCTGCGTAAGGGTCATAAGGTTTTGGACCTCGCGGGAGGAACTGGCGATTTCAGTATTCGTTTCTCGAGCATTGTCGGCGAGACTGGCCAGGTTGTCCTCGCCGATATCAATGAGGCGATGCTACAGGTTGGCCGAGACAGAATTATCGACAAGGGGCTCGCCTCCAATGTCGACATCGCGCAAGTTAACGCTGAACATCTACCCTTCGCAGACAATACATTCGACTGCATCTGTATCGCCTACGGTCTTCGCAATGTCACGAACAAGGAAGCCGCTCTAGCATCAATGGAGCGAGTACTTAAACCAGGCGGGCGCGTGCTAGTCCTCGAGTTTTCCAAACCTACTAACGATCTAGTAGGCAAAGCCTACGATGTCTATTCAAAATTGTGGCCTATCGCTGGCAAGGCCATCACCGGCGATGCCGAAAGCTACCGCTATCTAGTCGAGTCGATTCGCATGCACCCCGATCAAGAGTCGCTCTTGCAAATGATGCAAGACGCTGGTCTTACTAACTGTAAATATCATAATGTGATGGGTGGCGTTTGTGCGATCCATATTGGTTTCAAGTCAATCTAGACCCACGCCAGACTTACCTTTATCTAAAAAAACGAAATCACTGGAACACAATTGAATCAGTTTCTTGGAAGCCTAGCCCTACTACCAGTCGAGAACATACTGAATGCGATTGTCCGGCGCGACCCGCATATTGCAAAGAAGCTCGTTGCATTCGGTTCGAAATGTATCGAGGTCGTTAGTCTCCGGCCGAGTTTTTCTCTCAGCATTCGCTTCGAAGATGACACAATCAAACTCAGCGCCATCGATACCCAAACCTTAGGCATACAAGCCGACGCAACTATCACGGGCAATGCAGAAAACCTGCTTGGCCTGCTAACCAAGAAGTCTGACCAAAGAGCGATGGCCGACGCCGCAATAGACATATCCGGCGATGCGACTCTCGTGCAGGATTTGCACGTGACGATCGAATCACTAGATGTAGACTGGCAAGACTATCTAGCCCCGATTCTCGGCGATGTGCTCAGCAATGAGCTCGGCGAGATCCAGAGCAATGCGCGAGACTGGAGCAAGTCCACCGGCACCAGCATGCATCGAGGTGTTCGTGACTATTTAAGCGAGGAAGCGCGTCTCGTGCCCAGTGAGCTAGAGGTCGATAGCTTCTCAAATCGACTAGATCAACTGCGCTTGAGCATTGACCGGGTTACCGCTAAAACAGAATTGCTCAAGCGTCGCTATTCCCTACTCGAAAATCCAAAATAACTTACTAAAAACAATCGCTTAACAACTATTCAAGCTTGTTAGATCTGCCCGGCAGTGGTATCTTTGCAAGCCCTCAGATCAAGCAGAGCATAGTCGTCACCCGTGTCATATCTTCCCCGACTTAATTCAGTGCTCAATGTCATCGCGAAATACCGTCTCGATGAGTTCATGCATGGTCAGCCGGGCGCTCGAAGGCTAGGCCTGCTTCTGCTGCCCTATCGACTCGCTTGGATATTTAGCTCGCAAGCCTCGACCCACAAGAACGGTCGACTTCGCAAAGCGATGGAAGAACTCGGCCCTATCTACATCAAGTTCGGCCAGCTGCTTTCTACGCGCAGAGATTTCCTCGACATCGAGCTTGCTGACGAACTGCAATCTCTTCAGGACAATGTGCCACCTTTTGCATCACCTTCGATTCATCAGTTGATCGAAGAATCCCTCGGAGTTACGACCGAGTCGATTTTCAGTAGTCTCGATAGTGAACCATTCGCTTCTGCATCCATAGCTCAGGTTTACAGGGCGACCCTTCATAGTGACGAAGAGGTCGTGATCAAAGTAATCCGACCAGGCATCGAAGAGGTCGTAAGCGCTGATATAAAATTGCTGAAATGGATTGCCAGCCTCATTGAGACGCGAACAGAGCTAGGCAAAAAACTTCATCCGGTAGAAATTGTAAATGACTACGAACAGATCATTCATGATGAACTCGATCTACTTTCCGAAGCGGCCAATACCTCACAACTGAAACGTAACTTCGATAATTCTCCCGATCTCTATGTGCCGAAGGTTCATTGGGACTACTGCAGCAAGCGACTCATGGTTATGGAACGCATACACGGCATTCCAGTTGCGGACGTGGATGCACTCAATGCACAGAATACCGACCTGAAAAAACTCGCAGAGACAGGCGTCGACATCTTCTTTACGCAAGTATTCGACCACAATTTTTTCCATGCCGACATGCACCCGGGTAATATTTTCGTTTCTCATGAAGCGCCAGAAAATCCTAAATACATTGCAATCGATTGCGCGATAATCGGCAGTCTTACCAAGGACGATCAGGAATACCTAGCAAAGAATTTACTCGCACTCTTCAGGCGCGAATATAGAAAAGTTGCCGAACTTCATGTTGCCTGTGGCTGGGTGCCGAGGGATACTAAGATACATGAATTCGAATCAGCAATACGCAGTGTCTGCGAACCGATCTTTGAAAAACCCTTAAAAGAAATTTCCTTCGCAAATCTACTGATACAGCTTTTCAGGACGGCGAGTCGTTTCGAAATGGAAGTGCAGCCTTCGCTTGTTCTTCTACAAAAAACCTTATTGAATGTTGAAGGCATAGGCCGGCAACTCTATCCCGATCTCGACCTTTGGACGACCGCCCTTCCCTATCTGGAAAACTGGAACAAAAGGCGGCTCAATCCATTCACCTTGCTAGGAAGGATTCAGGAAAATATTCCGAACTGGATTGACCAACTACCACAGCTTCCCCAGCTCTTCATCGACGCAGCCACCGAAAGCAGGCAGCTTGGTGAGATCAATGCGTCCCTACAATCGCACCAGAAGCAAATTATGCAAAATACCCAGCGCCAGAATCGTAAATTCCGCATCCTTGGCGCAGCCCTAGTCGTCGCCGCTGCCTCTAGCCTCATTCCAGGCCTGCATGAGGCCATGACAAATCTGCCTCTAGCCACGGTATCCCTAGCCTTGGCAGGTGTTTACCTTTTGTGTTTTAGACGGTGAGGCTGCATACTTAAACCATGCCTTCCTATCTCGATCAAATACAATGGAATGAACGGGGCTTAGCGCCCGTAATCACACAGGACGTAGGCTCTGGGCGAGTTCTCACGCAGGCCTGGGTAAATCGAGAGGCTCTGAAAACAACAGTTACTGAGGGCCGCGCAGTATACTGGTCGCGCTCCCGCTCAAAGCTCTGGAGAAAGGGCGAAGAATCCGGCATGGTGCAGAAACTTGTAGAAGTTCTGCTCGATTGCGACAATGACTCACTGTGTTACCGTGTTGAGCAAGTAGGTGGAATCGCCTGTCACACCGGACGGGAAAGCTGCTTTTATAAGAAGCTGACCAATGATACCTGGGAATCGGTTGATCCAGTATTGGTTAACCCTGACCAGCTATACAAGACTAGCTAAGAAGCCTTTGATCATGAGTGATGTACTAACAGAATTAGCTGCAATTTTGGAGCAACGTAAAAAGTCTTCCAGTAGTGATTCCTATGTTGCCAGCTTGCACGAAAAGGGTCTTAATAAGATCTTAGAAAAAATTGGTGAAGAAGCAACTGAAACAATCTTGGCCGCAAAGGACTTCGGCGAACAAAGAGAGAAAGATCCAAAGGCAGTTATTAATGAAACTGCAGATTTATGGTTTCATACGATGGTAATGTTAAGCCATCTTGATTTGACACCGCAGCAGGTGTTGGATGAATTGAAAGAACGCTTTAAAATATCCGGCCTTGCAGAAAAGGCATCTCGACAAAACTAGTTACCGATATGCAAAGCACTGCGTATCAGATTTGGAGGTTTATCATGGGTGGAATAGGAATTTGGCAACTGCTGATTATTTTAGTGATCGTAATTATGCTTTTTGGCACGAAGAGGCTAAAGAATTTAGGCACAGACCTCGGCGGCGCCTTGAAGGGTTTTAAGACAGCCATCAAGGAAGACGAAGAAGAGCAGACGACTGAGGTCGATGACGGCGTTACTGGTAAGACCATAGACGCCACTGCCGAGAAAGTTGAAACCAAGTAAGTAGTCTCCACACTGTTTCCTGATGCTATATGCATCGCATCTCTACTCACAGGCTTGACCTGTGATTCCGGTTACGCACTATGTTTAACATCGGCTCATTCGAAGTCCTGCTGATATTTATCATCGCACTGCTTGTGCTTGGCCCAGAGCGACTGCCTGGCGCCGTGCGCACCACCGGTTTATGGATCGGACGGTTTCGTCGCAGCTTCTATAAAGTGAAAAACGAGATCGAAAGAGAGTTGAACGCCGATGAGATTCGGCGCCAGCTCCATAATGAAACTGTTATGTCTGAGATTGAAGACGCCAAGTCCAACATTGAAGGCATCGCTAAAAGCACCGAGAAGTCAGTTAACAATATAGTGAATTCGGCGAATTTCGATCCGGGTGCTTCTCAAGCTGCAACAGATGCCGCCAAAAAGAACAGCAGTGATGAGAGCGCCGCCGTAGAATCTCTAGCTAAAAGTGACAAATCACTTACTGGCGAATTGAAGGACATGAGCAATCAGGTAGAAGAAGCAACCAAGCAAATCTATAGCGGCGGCAAGAACCCCAAGCTAGCTGACCCTGGCGATTCTACTGATAATTCCACCGAATCCCTTGATACTAAGAAAGAAAATGGCAACAGCTGAAGAACAGAAAGAGTTAACACTCATCGATCATCTGGTTGAGTTGAGGGATCGAATTCTTAAAAGTATTATAGCGATAATACTCTTCTTCCTGTGTTTGTTTTACTTCTCCAATGACATCTACACCTACGTTGTCGATCCATTGATCCGGGCCTTGCCTGAAGGATCTACGATGATAGCGATCGACCCCACATCGCCATTTTTCGCACCTTTTAAGCTCACGTTCTATGTTTCATTTCTTCTAGCGGCACCCTACGTGCTCTACCAGCTATGGTCCTTTATAGCGCCAGGCCTGTATAAGAATGAGAAAAGTGTCGCGATACCACTTTTCATATCTAGCGTTCTGCTTTTTTATGGGGGCATTGCGTTCGCTCGTTACGTTCTATTTCCCTTCGCCTTCGCTTTTTTTATATCAGTAGCACCTGAAGGCATCTCGGTAATGCCTGACATCAATAGCGTCCTCAGCTTCGCGCTTACCATATTCCTAGCGTTCGGCATCGCCTTCGAGGTTCCAATAGCCGTGTTCATTCTGATCTGGACAGGTATCGCCGAACCAGATTCTCTTTCAGAGAAGCGCCCTTATGTGATCGTTGGCTGCTTTATCGTTGGCATGTTGTTGACGCCGTCCGACCCATTCACACAGTCGATGCTGGCAATACCGATGTGGCTGTTATTTGAGGTAGGAATAATTGCAGGGCGCATGGTGAAGAAACGCCAACCTAGAGATGAAGCAGACGCCTAAGATTAGGGTGGAAAAATCCTATAGCACTTCTGGCCTTTGGGTTTTTCCGAGATCAAGGCATGTCTTTTTCGACATCCGTCAGCCTGAAAAAATTGAGTAGGACTGGCATACCGACTACTTAAATAAATGAGATTTATTTTGGACCTTTTTCACAGCATACCTAGCGTAATTAAATACCCAATTTATATTTTGTTTATTCTTGTTTTTTTGGTGTTTATTTTCCTCAATTTCTCACCTGTTTTTGGCGCGCATCCAGATAAGGATAGTAAAGCAATTATTGAAAATTCAAGAAACTTTGTTACTGGCAAGTTTCTCAATTTAAAATCAGATTATACAAACATATCATCTCTTTCAGACTCTTCCGATAAGAGTTCAACATTAATGAGCTGGATATCTCCTCCTAAAGATAAAAACCCTATAGCCCCTCTTCCAACGATTCAATTTCATGGAAACACTTTAACCGAAGGTAAGTTTGTTTGGCTAGGACACTCCACATTACTAATGAATACAGCTGGTCTAATTGTAATGACAGATCCCGTCTTCAATAGAGCTTCTCCGGTGCCCATTTTTGGAAAACCTTTTACTTATGAGAACCCCATAAATATCGATGACTTACCAAAAGTTGATGCTGTCATAATTTCTCATGATCACTATGACCATCTTGATTCCAAGGCAATCACGAATCTTTCAAAAATTGTTGATCGATTTTTTGTGCCGTTAGGCGTTAAAGCTCATCTAGAAAGATGGGGGGTTGATGCAGATAAAATTAGCGAGCTTGATTGGCATGACAGTGAGGACTATAAAAATGTTGAATTCACCTTAACACCGGCCCAGCATTTTAGTGGTCGTGCGCCGGGAAAATTAAACTCAACTTTGTGGGGCTCATGGATAGTTTCTTCAGAAAAAGTAAGGATCTACTTTAGTGGAGATGGCGGCTATTCAGAAACATTTAGAGAGCTAGGTGAACGATATGGTCCTTTCGATATAGCCTTTGTTGAAAACGGCGCTTACAACACAGACTGGTCAGACGTTCATATGTTTCCCAATGAAACCGTTCAGGCCAGTATTGACTTAAAAGCTAAAGTTCTTTTCCCAATTCACTGGTCCAAATTTGACCTATCTATTCACCCTTGGGATGAACCAATAATCCACATCACTAAAGAGGCCCATAAAAGAAATGTCAATATTACAACTCCAATGATTGGCGAAGTATTTGACTTAGCCAACTTACCAAACAACCCCTGGTGGGAGGCGCTTAGAAACTAAGGTGAAATCGAGTTCGATATCATTTTGAACCCTCTGATAAAGAGGTGCTATAGAATTATTCAGAGGTGCCCAAGTCAGACTTTGAGAATAAACGTGACTGGCCCATCGTTCTCCAGACTAACTTGCATGTCTGCGCCGAACTTCCCCGACCGTACAAATTCATGCTGCTCGCGCGCGGCTTGTTCTAGCTTGTCGTAGATTACTTCAGCCTCCACTGGAGATTTTGCAGAAGAGAACCCAGGTCGAAGCCCTTTGTGTGTCTCGGCAGCGAGAGTAAATTGCGACACCAGCATGAGGTCACCGCCGATATCCTTTAGATCGAGATTCATCTTGCCGTCTGAATCCTCAAAGATTCTGTAGGCGAGAATCTTGTCGAGCAGCTTCTGTGCAAGCTTGTCGTCATCGTCTTTCTCAATACCAATTAAAGCGAGCAGACCCATACCAATGTCAGCATGCAGCGTGCTATCGATATGAACTTGCGCCCAATTAACGCGTTGAATAAGTGCAATCATATGATCCCCTGGTTCGCCGTTTTGAAGCTCGAACTAACCTACATCAATTAAAATTCTCGAGCTTCTTTGCGATGTCTGCAGTGGCACGTATCAAGGCATCCACAGTTCCGGGTTCGGACGCGGAGTGGCCTGAATCACGAACTATATGCAGCTCGGCTGCCGGCCAGTGCTTATGCAATGCTAGTGCGTTGTCGAGGGGGCAGACCATATCATAGCGGCCGTGGACAATTCGCCCGGGGATATCACGAATAAGATGCATATTATCTAAAATGTGATTCTCGTCAACAAAGCCTTTATTCATGAAATAGTGAATCTCTAAACGAGCCAGCGCGAGGGCATTGTGCGGCTTGGTAAAACTTGCCAATGCTTCTGGGCTTGGTCGCAACTTAGAGCAGCTCCCTTCCCAAGCTGACCAGTGTTTAGCTGCCGCCATCCGCGCGAGCTCATCATCACCCGTTAGCCTTTCATAATAGGCCTTCATTAAATCGCCGCGTTCAGCAATCGGAATAGGGCTAACAAACTCTTCCCAATAGTCTGGGAAGACTCGCCTTGCACCATCCTTATACAACCAATCGAAATCACACTGCCTGCAAAGAAAAATACCGCGCAGGATAAGCGCGAGCACCCTAGCCGGGAATGCCTGTGCATACAGCAGGCTCAAAGTAGAACCCCATGAGCCACCGAATAACACCCATCTATCTACGTCGAGAAACTCGCGCATGACTTCGATGTCACTGATTAAGTCTTGGGTTGTATTGTTTTCAAGCTCGCCGTGGGGAGTCGAACGACCGCAGCCGCGCTGATCGAAGGTAATAATGCGATAGACGGCGGGATCGTAGAAACGACGAGAGCTCGCATCACAAGCTCCACCGGGGCCGCCATGTACAAACAGAATAGGTATGCCGTCAACGTTACCCGCCTCATCGACATACAGCTCATGCTTGTCTGTGACTTTTACTTGGTGGCGTTTATAGGGCTTGAGTTCGGGGAAGACGATCTGCATGGATAGGCCTAATTCTAGCTAAAGGGGCATGCACACTCTTCTACAAGCGCGCTTTTAGCTATGTTAGGCCAGTAAGCTGCGAGACGCTAGCGCGCTGCAGCTCCACGGCCATGACGTTTACGCTCGTTCTCGGTAAGCAACTTCTTGCGCAGACGAATATTCTCTGGAGTCACCTCAACCAATTCGTCCTCGGCAATGAATTCCATAGCCTGCTCGAGTGTATGTGTAGTTGGAGGCGTTAGGACGATATTCTCATCCGTTCCTGACGCACGTACGTTGGTCAGCTGCTTGCCCTTGATTGGGTTAACAGCCAGGTCGTTCTCGCGACTGTGCAAGCCGATGATCATGCCTTCGTAAGTCTCTACGTTAGGCCCTACGAATAATTTGCCGCGGTCCTGCAGATTAAATAGCGAGAAGCCAAGCACTTTACCTTTCACCATAGAGACTAATACGCCTCTGGTGCGCACAGCCAGATCCATATCTTTGTAGTCGCCGTAGTGATCGAATACGTGAGTCATCAAACCCGAGCCCGATGTCATGCTTAAGAACATAGATCGGAAGCCAATCAGTCCACGGGTAGGGATCAAGAACTGTAGCCGTACTCGGCCCTTTCCGTCTGGAAGCATGTCTTGCAAGTCAGCACGACGCTGACCCAACTCTTCCATAACCGAACCCTGATGTTGATCATCGCAATCCACGACTAATGATTCGACAGGCTCTTTCAATACACCGTCTTCTTCATGAAGAATAACTTCTGGCCTGGAAACCGCGAGCTCAAACCCTTCGCGACGCATGCTCTCGATCAACACCGAAAGATGCAATTCTCCGCGACCTGAGACTTTATATTTGTCTGGTGTCTCGCCCTGTTCAACGCGCAACGCGACGTTGTAGAGCAACTCTCTCTCGAGCCGGTCCCTGATCTGTCTCGTAGTAATATACTTGCCTTCGCGTCCTGCAAACGGCGAGTCATTTACCTGAAAGGTCATGCTGATCGTCGGCTCATCTACAGACAGAGGCGTCATCGCTTCTGGATGATCCGGGTCGCAAAGCGTGTCAGAAATATTTAGCTTATCGACACCGGAGATACAAACGATCTCACCAGCCTGTGCCTCTTCTACTTCAATTCGTTCTAGACCTAAATGACTTTTAACTTGGAGGATCTTTCCTTTGCGGGTGTTTCCTTTGTGATCGACAATGACTACTTGCTGATTGCGATGCACTTTACCGCGAGTAACACGGCCTACACCGATAACGCCGACGTAGCTGTTGTAGTCCAATGCACTAATCTGCATCTGAAATGGTCCATCGATAACAACATCCGGCGGCGGAACTTTATCAATCACTGTTTCAAACAGTGGTTCCATGTTGTCCGTCATCTGATCCATCTCATGGCCAGCGAAGCCCTCAAGCGCTGAGGCGTAGATTATTGGAAAGTCTAACTGCTCGTCAGTTGCGCCCAGCTTATCGAATAGATCGAAAACTTCGTTGACCACCCAGTCGGGTCGCGCACCATGGCGATCGATTTTGTTTATCACTACGATTGGATTGAGGCCTTGGGCGAATGCTTTCTGTGTCACGAAACGAGTCTGCGGCATTGGGCCGTCGACGGCATCCACAAGTAGAAGCACACTGTCGACCATCGATAGTACGCGCTCAACCTCGCCACCGAAATCGGCGTGACCCGGCGTATCCACAATATTGATGTGGTATCCGTTCCAGTTGATAGCCGTGTTCTTCGCTAGAATCGTGATACCACGCTCGCGTTCCTGATCGTTCGAATCCATCATTCGCTCGACATTTTCGCCACGCGACTCGATAGTCCCCGATTGATGCAGCAGCTTATCAACCAACGTAGTCTTACCATGGTCAACGTGCGCGATGATCGCAATATTTCGAATCTTCTCAATCACTGTAGTTCCGCCTAAATATTTAGCCTACAGCCCCCTGTGGAGAAGTAGGGTGCAACTCTACTCTCGTCATAGTTCGCCCCTAGAGAACAGATAGGCAATTGAGACGGAGAGCGGCTGCACAAAAGGCGGCGAGTATACACGAGAAGGCGCCGAATGATTAGTAATCTAGAGGATTTATTTGGCTTTTAGGCCGGTGATTCTAGTGCTTTGGAGGCTTGCCCAGCTCTAAAACGGCGACATTGGCGAAGCCTTCGTCCATTAAGTTAGCGGCATGGAGGCGACTCATCATGCCCTTCCCGCAATACAGGAGATAACTCTTGTTCTTGTCGAGATCTGCGAAGCCGCTGCGTAACTGATAGAACGGGATGTTCAACCTCTCGCCTGGCTGGTTTTCCGCCTCTAATATTAAAGGCTTAATCTCAGCTTCTTCTGGATGGCGAATATCGATAACCGTGCAGTCGCTATTAAGCGTCTCGACGATTTTGACCTCGGCTGATTCTCCATCTAGATCAGCCACTAGGTCGGTGATGAGCTGATGCTTGGCACTGCCTATAGCGGCATCCAAAACAGCAAAGTCGAATCGAGCCTCTTCGCGTTCTATCCGATGCAGTTTCGCGTGCGTTGTTGGCTTGTTCGATATGACAGCACAGTACTCCGGCATGTCTTTGGAGAACTCTTCGGTGCCAATCACTCTGGCTGTATCAATAATTTGCTGTTTATCCGTTGTCGCCAGCGGTCGTAACACCAAGCAATCAGTTACCAAATCGATAACCGCTAGATTGGCTAGGGTCTGGCTAGATACCTGCGCAACGCTCTCGCCCGTCACAAGAGCCTCTATGTGCAGTCCCGCCGCAATCTGCGCAGCGCAGCGCAGCATCATGCGCTTTAAGATGACACCCATCTGCGAGCTATCCACCTTCTCCAGTATTTCCTCCACCACACCCTCGAAGGGAACTGAGATAAACTTAACCCGATGTGAGGAGTGATACTTCATCCACAAAAACAAGGCCACCTCTTTCACAGCAAGTTCATGCGCCCTGCCACCAAAATTGAAAAAGCAGTAGTGGGTTTGCAGTCCACGTTTAACGCACAGATAACTAGAAACAGAAGAATCAAAGCCACCGGAAATAAGAGACAGTACCGAATCCTGACAGCCAAGAGGGAACCCACCTAGGCCGTCTCTTTGGTCGCGCACCATGAAAACGGAGTCATCGCGTACCTCTAGCAAGACCGTGACATCAGGACCCTTCAGCTTCACGCCCGCCGCCTCGGTCTGGGCGCTAAGCCCTGCGCCAACATGACGCTCTACATCGGTAGATTTAAAGGAGTGCTTGCCATTGCGCTTGCAGCGAACGGCGAAGGTCTTACCCACTAATTTTTCACGGTAGTACTCCAGCGCTAGGTCTAACATGGCATCCAAGTCCGTGCGGGGATACTTTTCCACATGGAGAAACTTCGCGATACCGGGTGTGCAAGCCAACCTTTCGCTTATTTGAGCTATGACTTCAGGGTTGTCCGTCGAAGTTGTGACTTCTAGATTGTCCCACTCCCCTACAACAGATACAGCCGGATCAAATTCGGATAGAACCGATCGGATGTTCTTTCGTAGCTGACGAATAAAGCGCCTACGTACTGGGCGGGTCTTGATGGTGATTTCGGGGAAAAGCTTAACGAGGAATAACATCTTATCTTAATCTACTTTGTGGTCGACCCGATTTGAGACGACGTTTTATAGGTATGTAGGCCAATTTGTCAGGTAACTGTGGGCTTGCGCCCATAGGTTGGTCACAAAATTTCTGAATAATGCACCACCATTGTGCATTTTTTTCGATGCTGCGCCATATTGGGGCAATTGCGTTTTTATTAAGCGCAGCTCTCCCAGTAAAAATAGGCCTTTGCAGCGAGACCCGTAATGGCATATATTTTGCTTTTCCCCTAACACACAAAGCAAGCCGCGGAAGTATAGTCGATTATGCATCGGATAACTTAAACACGCAGCCCTTGCCACTGTGACAGCAAAAGCTGGTAGGCTCTCTCAGCTTCGCCAAGTCGGTATAGGACGATAGCGCTATACCGCGCGGCACGGAAAAACGAGCACAAGTCATACATTATCAAGTAGTCGATATCGATTAGGAGAAAAGGATAGAAAATGAAATCAAAATTAGAATACATCTGGCTTGATGGATATAAGCCAACTCAAACCCTACGCAGCAAAACTCAAGTACGCGACAATTTTGACGGCACTCTTGAAGCATGCCCCGTGTGGTCATTCGACGGCAGCTCTACGCAGCAAGCCGAAGGCAACGATTCCGACTGCTTACTTAAGCCAGTAGCGGTCTATCCAGATCCTGACCGCGCGAACGCCTACCTGGTAATGACTGAAGTGATGAATGCAGACGGCACACCGCACGCATCAAACGGTCGCGCCACTATCGATGATGATGATTCTGACTTCTGGTTCGGTTTCGAACAAGAGTATTTCCTTTGGGATATAAAGACTAATCTTCCTCCGGGCTTCCCTTCAGGCGGCTATCCCGGCCCTCAAGGCCCCTATTACTGCTCCGTTGGCGCACAGAATGCCTTCGGCCGCGAAGTAATCGAAGACCATATGGACCTGTGTCTTGAAGCTGGACTCAACTTTGAAGGCATCAACGCTGAAGTTGCTGCTGGTCAGTGGGAATTTCAAATATTTGCAAAAGGCGCGAAAAAAGCTGGCGACCAAACTTGGATCGCAAGATATCTGCTAGAGCGCACAGCTGAACGCTACGGCCTGGCGATCAACTACGAGCCCAAGCCACTAGGTAAGGAGCTGGACTGGAATGGCTCCGGTATGCACGCTAACTTCTCGAACGGACCAATGCGTGAAGACGGTGATGAGACTATTTTCACCAAGATCTGCGAGGCCTTCAGTAAGAATATCGATAGGCATATCAGCGTCTATGGCGCGAACAATGATCAGCGATTGACAGGTCTGCATGAGACTCAAGCGATCGATGAGTTCAGCTACGGTGTTTCTGACCGCGGCGCGTCAATTCGTATCCCGATTGGCACAGTTGAAGATGGCTGGAAGGGGCGTCTAGAAGACAGACGTACTGCATCGAATGCCGACCCTTATAAGGTCGCAGCAGCTATCATCAAGACTACAAAGGAAGGCTTGGCATAAGCTAAAGCCTGAAGTTATCAAAAAAGCCCTGTCTGTTGACCGGGCTTTTCTGTGTGCCTAATTATTGCAGCCTGCCACCCACTGCACTATTATGGTGCATTACTCCTATGCATAACCGCGAAACTAAACCTAAACCTGTGCACAAGCCCCATAAACAGTGATCTATCAGTATTGCTTTTATTGGTTTGGTTATTGCATAGCAAGGATAAGAGAAGCGTTCGCTATCCTGCCGGCAGTTGCATGGCTCCAGCCCCAGGGCTGAACTAGTGTATTCCGGCGCCACATCATCGATCGAGAAGTAGTAACCGTGACTCTGGACAACGCATACAAGCGACTGCTGGACAACCAAAAGACGGGGGTCGTCGTTATAGATAAAGACCTGCGCCTACTTTATCTAAACGTCGCAGCGGAGAATTTGCTGGAGATTAGCGTCCGCAAGGCCAACCAGCTCTTTATCGGCGATGTGCTAATCAAGGCAGAAGAAGACATAGGTGAGATACAAACAGCCCTGAGCAAAAGTAGTAGCTTTACCAAGCGCCAGGTGCAACTGCAACTGATGCATGGCAAGACTGTGGACGTGGACTATACGATCACACCATTCGATGAAGACGGCAAGCAACGCGCATTGCTGGAGATCACATCGCTAGAACACTCCTACAGAATCAATCGAGAGGAGTCCCTGAACAGCACACATGCTACGACAAGGGAATTAGTGCGAGGGCTCGCACATGAGATTAAAAATCCGTTAGGCGGCATCCGCGGCGCTGCCCAGCTTCTAGAGGCAGAACTCGATAGCGAAGACCTTAAAGACTATACCACTGTGATCATCGAAGAGGCTGATCGTCTACACAAGTTGGTAGATCGGCTGGTTGGCTCTAGGCAGCCACTTAAGATGCAGCCGATCAATATCCACGAAGTTTTAGAGAGAGTTAGATCTCTGGTGCAGGCTGAGGTCAGCGGAAATAGCATCGATCTAATTAGAGACTATGACCCTAGCATACCGCCAGTGCTTGCCGACTCCTCGCAACTTATTCAGGCGATGCTGAACATAGTGCGCAATGCAATGCAGGCGTTGTTCAGCCCGAAGGTAGAACACAATCTCGGCCGCATCTATCTGCGCACCCGGATCATTCGCAACGCGACAATAGGCGCCAAGTTCCACAGATTAGTTGCTAGCATAAAAATTATCGACAACGGACCGGGAATCAAGCCAGATTTGATCGACTCCATTTTCTATCCGATGATTAGTGGACACGCCGAGGGAACCGGCTTAGGTCTTTCAATAACACACTCTATTATCAATCAGCACAAAGGGCTTATAGAGTGTGAAAGCAGACCTGGAGCGACCTGTTTTACGGTGCTGTTGCCCCTCGCATCCGCGGGCAAATAAGGAAAGGCAATTAATGATTAATCTAATTCAGGGCGTAAGCCCAACGTTTCAGAAGGGTGTATGATTTATGAACTCAAGTAATTCTGTCTGGATACTAGATGATGACCGCTCCATTCGCTGGGTACTCGAAAAATCCCTAGGCAAGACTGGTCTCAAAACCGAATCTTTCGAGAACGGTAACGACCTACTGCATCGTCTCGAGCAGGAGTTGCCAGACGCAATTATCAGCGACATCCGCATGCCGGGTATCAGCGGTCTGGACCTGCTGTCTACTATTCAGGAACAGCATCCACAGCTTCCAGTCATCATTATGACAGCACACTCTGATCTCGAGAGCGCTGTTTCATCCTATAGTCGCGGCGCCTTCGAATACCTGCCTAAACCCTTCGACATCGAAGACGCTATCGCGATGACCAGTCGTGCATTGGAGCACGTGCGCGAGCAGAAAGAAGAAGGTGACGAAAGCGGCACGGCTGAATTAGTTAAGAGCCAGGAAATAATCGGCGAGGCACCAGCGATGCAGGAGGTATTCCGAGCCATCGGTAGACTCTCACAGTCGAATATCTCAGTACTGATCAATGGCGAGTCGGGAACTGGCAAAGAATTAGTCGCACGCGCCCTACATCAACATAGTCCACGCAGCGACAAGACCTTCGTGCCGCTCAATGTCGCCGCCATTCCTAAAGAGCTCATCGAATCGGAGCTCTTTGGACACGAGAAAGGCGCCTTCACCGGCGCAACCTCTCAGCGCACCGGCCGCTTCGAACAGGCTGATGGCGGCACCTTATTCTTAGACGAAATCGGCGACATGCCTGCTGAAACACAGACGCGATTATTACGCGTGCTTTCCGATGGCGAGTTTTATCGCGTAGGCGGGCACACTTCCATTAAAGTAGACGTAAGAATCATAGCGGCCACTCATCAAGACTTAGAGAAGCTGGTAGAACTGCATGAGTTTCGCGAAGACCTCTTCCACCGGCTGAATGTTATTCGCATTCACATACCACGCCTAAGCGATCGTCAAGAGGACATACCGAAGCTCGCGAGCTTCTTTCTACATTCTGCCGCGAAGGAACTTGATGTAGAGCCCAAAACACTGCGACCAGAAACAGAGAAATACCTTACCGGACTCAGCTGGCCAGGCAATGTGCGACAGTTAGAAAACTTCTGCCGCTGGATTACCGTCATGGCATCCAGTCGCGAAGTCTATCTAACTGACCTACCGCCGGAGTTCGCTGCACAGGAAACTGTCGTCAGTCACAACGGCGACTGGACACAAGGATTGCATCAATGGGCGGACCAACAGCTCAGCCTCGGCAACGTAGGCATTCTCAATCAAGCTACGCCCATGTTCGAGCGCACGATGATCGACATAGCCCTGAAGCATACGGCCGGACGCAGGAGAGATGCTGCGAATTTGCTTGGCTGGGGTAGGAATACTTTAACTAGAAAGATTAAGGAGCTAGGCTCCGATGAAGAGAAGCCGGAGATTCCCGCGGACTAAGTGCATCGATTTAAGAAGCAGCACTGAAAAGCAGTGCCGCTTTAAATCGTAGGCCCTATGTAAATTTCCTGCCAATTAATAACCCTGTCGCGGCCTCTGTAACTACCAAAGTTAATCTGACCGCGGGGGTTGTTGACATAGCTCCCATCTTCGATATCGCTCAGGACATCGATCTCAACGGTTGAGCGCCAGTCATAGGACAGGAAGTCCAGAGGATATGGTAGATCCGGATCAAACAAGTTAAACTCTACTAATACACTGCCCTCGAAACCTTCACCTGGGGCGGAAGTAATCAGCGATCTATCATCGTCCACATTATCGGTATTCACATCACCACCGGATGACTCGCCCGTTAGCCCGCCGCTCATACTGGTAGTAATAATGCTGTCGGCAATTACTGCAGCACTCTCGATAACAGTCTCGCCGTCATCTTGACCATCTGAGTCGCCATCCAAAGCACCTTCCCAAGAGTCATCAACATAGAAAACTGAACGCAATGCCGTGTCATCCTCTGGGGCGTCGTAAGTTAGAATGGTGCAGCTATCGAGTGTATTCGTCGCCCAATAACTCCCGTTCCAATATTCAATTCTAAACGGTATCGCCAAGTCCTCAGTTTCCGGGCCAAAGGCATTGTCGATCATCAGTCTCCCGTAGCGAAAACTCTCGGTGCTGATGAGCGCAACATCGTTGGCGATAGGCATCGCTTCATCTATATCTATACCTAACTCCAATGCTGCCCCATCATCATCCGAAGTTTTTAGGCCAATACTCAGATCGGTATAGGGTCCATCCTCTGACCCATTAAGCTGCCTGCTGAAGATTAAGTTGCCGCTCAACATACCTATTCCACGATCTGGTTCAGCCGCCGCACCATCTGGCCAAGTCACGTCTGGCGCAATGGAGCCAGGAAAACTACGCTCCCATAAATTCGTATCTACTCCTACGAGTTCTTCGAAGATAAAGATATTGGCCAGGATGCTGTCCCCCACGGTCAGGTCGCTGATGTCTAGTTTTGCATAGTCATCGGCACTGACGCCATCGTCGACATAGTTGCGAGTTCTAACGCCTGCAGCGTTCTGTGCTTCAAGCATTGCACTTATCTGAAGCTCTTCACCCATATAAGTAAAAGGGCTGGTTGGATTGATACACATGGCTTCCATGCTTGCTCGTGCTCTGGCTAGTATCGATCCCCCAAACAGTTCAAACGAGGCTGGATAAAAACGTCCCACATCGCAAACATGCCCGGTCAACTGTACTCCGGAGAGTAGATAGTTCGCAGCCATGTCGTCTGCTGTTTGTAGCAGGCTTGCTTCTAAGTCGATAATTCCCACCTCATCGAAGGTCATCGTATGAGTCTGGGCACCGTCACTGAAAGTAGCGAATTCGTTGTTAGTCAGGGCTCCGTAACCACCCAAGGGTGCAATCGTAGTAGAAGTCACCTTCACCTTGTAGGTCGTGGCAGTAGAATCATTGCCAAAATTTGGCGTGCCCGAATTGTTCCATAACTCTGAGTCGACATCAGGTATGCCATCGGTATTCACATCGTCTGCAACGTCATATTGCACGCCACGCACACGGGTATTAAACCCAACTCCTGCTACAGAAAACACATCTCCATCGGCGTCCTCAGCATATGATGCATCCGCTGAATCATTAGCGTCTCTACTTTCGGTGTCTCTACTAGGTGTAAGTTGTAGTCTTTTCGGTTCAAGACGAAGCTGCATTGCTTCCCCTCGATCTCCATGGTTTTCACCAGATTCAACAGGGCCTTTCCTGCGTCTTTCTCTGAATTCAGGGAAACTCTCTTAAAATCAATAAGATATGGCGCTCCATCGCGTTCCCCCATATGGACTACAGCGAGTTGTTCGGAGCTGACGAGAGCCCCAACCCGGCTGTTAGATTTTGCTTTTTTCTTGAAAAACTGCATTATCGCCCTTCATAATCGCAGCAGAGTTACTGCCATTGCCTATCGCCTGAGGCCCGCAAACCCCAAGGGGCTGCTTTCTTTGCGGAGCTAAAAATTCGGCCTTGCACGCAAACACGTCCAAAACTTTAAGGAAGTTACAAAGGAATATCGTTTAAGCCACTAAATTCTAAAAAAAAATACTGCAATCAGTGGGATAAACTAGGGATAATGTGAATAGGCTTGGGAAGAAGTGCTCGATACGTCACAATTCCTCGGGCAAAAGCGGGAAAGTTTCGAATAATTAGGCGCTCTAAATGCCCGATTGTAATAATTGCTAAGTGAACACTGCCTACCAAACTGGTGAATTCTTGATCAATATAGTGCTTTTTGAGCCTGAAATACCTCCAAATACCGGAAATATTATCCGTTTAGCAGCAAATACAGGTTCACACCTGCACCTTATAAAGCCCTTTGGCTTCGAACTCGATGATAAGAGAATGCGCCGAGCCGGCCTCGATTACCACGAATTTACTGATATTTCGCAATACGACCGCTGGCAAGACTTCATGCGCCAACACGGTGAGAATCGACTGCTTGGTATCAGCACCAAAGCCACAACGCACTACAGTGAATGTCGCTTTGAAGAGGGAGACTTTCTTATTTTTGGGCCGGAGACCCGCGGTTTGCCTGATAAGATCAGAGATCAGCTAGGCCAGCAGAACCTTCTGAGGATCCCTATGCTGCCCGACAGCCGAAGCTTGAATCTCTCCAATGCCGCAGCTGTCGTAACATACGAAGCCTGGCGTCAATTAGGCTTCGCTACAGGTAGGTGAACTTCTTAGTTTGTAACTTCTGGTGCAGGGGCTTCGCCGTTAGCATTAGCGTTAGTGTTAGCCTCTGTAGCCTGTTTTTGCTGAGCGTACAGCGCATCAAAATTGATTGGCGCGAGCATAAGCGCAGGAAAACTACCCTTCACCACTAGTGAATCGATTGCCTCTCGAGCGTATGGGAAGAGGATGTTTGGACAAACCGTGGCCAATAACTGCTCTAATTGAACACTATCGAAGTCTTTGGCAGTGAATACGCCTGCCTGATGCACTTCAACTACGAATCCCGGCTCCTCTTCGAGGGTCGCCTCAACGGTTAGCACCAATACCACTTCGTAAACGTCATCCTGAACCTTGGAATTTTTCGTTTTAATATCGAAGTTGATTTTCGGCTGCCATTGCCCCTGAAATACAGCAGGGCTGCGTGGAGATTCGAATGAAGAATCTTTCAAATAGATGCGCTGCAAGGCGAATTGTGGGCCCTCGGGCTGGGCTGGAGCTGGTGCTGCCGCTGTTTCTGGGTTGCTTCCTTCGTTCTCTGCCATGATTAATCCTATGTATTTACAGTCTTGTTTACTTTCAATTGTGTGGGCTTATCAAATCTAGACGACTAATGGCATAGACTGAGCCTTCCACTCGGTCACTCCACCGGACAACTTATAAACCTGCTCGTGCCCTGCCGCCTGAATCTTCTTCGCTGCCTCACCAGAATGCTGACCTAGTTTGCAGACCACCACTACAGGCTTTTCTTGGTGCTTCTTCAACTCTGTTAGCCGTTGATCTAATTTCGCGAGAGGAATATTAATAGAGTCGACGATGTGCCCGGCTTCAAATTCCTTCTTGTCGCGAACGTCCACAACTATGGCATCGCTACGATTAATGAGCATAACGGCCTGCTGTGGCCCTACACCCTTACTACCAGTACGCTGATGGTAGAAGACAATAGCCGCAAACGAAACCAACCAGAGGCTGGATAGCAGAAGGTGATTGCCAACAAATTCTAAAAATTGCGCCATTATCTTCTCAGTATTTCTAAACTGGCGCGCGCGCCAGGGGCTCTTTTCTGTTCGATTGCGCACCTACTCGGTTAAAGAGTAGCGCCGCAAAAAAGGGCTGCAAGTATACACGTGTCCTGTAGCTTTAAGAAGGTCTGGCGCAGACAACTCGGGCATCGAAGTCCGCTTGCCAAATCGTGGTTGGTAGATTGTTCGTATGCCCCAAGCCTCTCGCTATGAATATCGCTTTCAAGGATAATAATGCCTTGAGTAACAAGCCCAAATACAGGACTTAGAAGCACCACATGAGCGAAATTGATAGCAGCAAGAAGAAGACCGCACTACTACTAATTTTGGATGGCTGGGGCCATCGCGAAGAAACTAGCAGCAACGCTATCCATAGTGCGAACAGCCCCATGTGGGATTCTCTGTGGGGGGGCAAGCCACATACCCTGATCGATACTTCAGGCCAATCGGTCGGGCTCCCAGCCGGGCAGATGGGTAACTCCGAAGTAGGCCACATGAATCTAGGCGCTGGCCGAGTTGTCTACCAGAGTCTAACTCGAATCGACAAAGATATAGAGGAAGGCACCTTCTTCTCAAATCCTGTTCTGACTAGTGCCGTGCAGAAGTCCATCGATGCTGATTCAGCGCTGCACATTTTCGGACTCATGTCCGGCGGCGGAATTCACAGCCACGAAGACCAAATTATAGCCATGATCGAACTCGCGATTCGAAATGGCGCGCCTAAGATATTCCTACACGCGTATTTGGATGGACGCGATACACCCCCGCGCAGCGCACTTCCCTGCCTACTTCGTGCGGAAAAGATACTACTAGGCTCTAGCAAGGGACGCGTCGCATCAATCTGCGGCCGCTTCTACGCCATGGACAGAGACAATCGCTGGGACCGCGTTCAGCCAGCCTACGACTTGCTCACGCAGGCTAAAGCAGAATTTCATTCTGACGATGTTAGCTCAGCGCTTGAAGCTGCTTATCAACGGGGCGAAGATGATGAATTTGTTCAGGCAAGTTTGGTAGGTTCGCAGTCCGATGCATCGGCAACGGTTTCCGATGGCGACGTTGTTGTGTTCATGAATTTTCGTGCTGACCGTGCACGAGAAATTACTCGAGCATTTGTCGATGATGATTTCGACGGATTTCAACGCAGCGTTATTCCTAAGCTCAGCGAATTTGTAATGCTTACTGAGTACGCGGCAGACATTCCTGCGAGCTGCGCCTACCCACCAAACAAGCTCGATAATGTGCTTGGGCAGTATTTGTCCGATCAGAAAAAAACTCAGTTACGCATCGCCGAAACTGAAAAATACGCACACGTTACATTCTTTTTTAATGGTGGCCGTGAGGAGCCATTCGATAACGAAGATCGCACCCTGATTCCATCTCCCGATGTAAAAACCTACGATCTACAACCCGAGATGTCTGCCTTCGAACTCACTGACGCACTAGTAGCAGCGATGCGCTCACATAAATATGACGCTATCATCTGCAACTACGCCAACGGCGACATGGTGGGGCACACGGGAGATTTCGATGCGGCGGTGAAGGCAGTAGAAGCTGTAGACAAGTGCCTGCAGCTGATTGTCGCTGCGGCCGAAGAATCAGGCGCCGAGCTGCTGATCACAGCAGACCACGGCAACGTGGAGCAGATGCTGGACCCGAAAACCAATCAGCCGCTTACTTCTCATACTAGCGGGCCTGTCCCTCTAGTCTATGTGGGCACCAGCGGTCGACAGTTTATCAGCGACGGTAGCCTTTCAGATCTTGCCCCGACGCTTCTGTCGTTATTAGACATGCCAATCCCTAAAGAGATGACCGGCAAAATTCTCCTGGGGCCGAAATAACGAACCAAGTGGTGACATAGCCAATCGATGAAACAGTTACTGCGCGACATAAAAATGGATTTGAAACTGGCTCTGAGGTTTTCGACAATATTTTTTTGTGGCTGGATATCCGCTCTAGTTAACGCAGCCGAGAACAGCACAGATACACAACAAGAACTTGTGGCTGTCGGCGACGCGATTGAAGAGATTCAATCCTGGCTCATTGAAGCCAAGTCAACACAGTCAAGCGACTGTCTCTTATACACATCTCCGAGCCC
>OJEF01000037.1_pt1 | contig 34226 bp, 30 predicted proteins | sample 1593041 | NCBI WGS metagenome assembly OJEF01 (sample SAMN05416790, study PRJEB24817) | seawater metagenome | isolation source: Sea water | place: Canada:Atlantic | collected 2013-11
CGTAGCGTCTCGTGGGCTCGGAGATGTGTATAAGAGACAGATCCCATCATAAACATTACAAAAGAGAATGATTTTATGGTTTGGGGCATTGTAACAAATGTTATTAAGAAAGTTTAAATTTCTATTTCTCTTTTTTTAAAAAAACAATCTCTTAATTTGAATAAAACTATGGAAAACACTTTAGAAAACAAAATATTATTAAGTACCGCTACAGATCAAGTTCGTGTAGAATTTTATAAAAAGACATACAAGCATGTTGCTGGTGGAGTTTTATTATTTGTTGTTTTTGAATACCTATTGCTACAAAGCGATGTCATTGTAAACTTTATGATGTCTATGACGCAAGGTTGGCGTTGGCTTGTAATGTTAGGTGGTTTTATGTTTGTTACTAATTATGCCGAAAGTACCGTTTTAAAAACTGCAGATAAAAATAAACAGTATATGGCATATGCACTCTATGTTTTTGCACAAGCCATTATTTTTGTACCTCTTTTATACATAGCAATTTATTATACAGAAAGTGCCGAATTAGTAGAACAGGCAGCTATTGTAACTTTAGCATTATTTACAGGTATTTCTGCCGTTGTTATGGTTACTAAAAAAGATTTTTCATTCTTAAAGGCTGGTTTAACTGTTGGCTTTTTTATTGCAATGGGCTTAATTGTTGCCGGATCTTTATTTGGTTTTGATTTAGGTTTATGGTTCTCTGTTGGCATGTGTGTATTAGCTGGAGGCTCTATTTTATACCAAACCTCTAACTTGGTAAATAAATATGGTACTGAAGATTACATACCCGCTTCTTTAGGTTTATTTGCTTCTTTAATGTTGCTTTTTTGGTATGTACTATCGATATTTATGTCTAGAGATTAAACTTAATTGTTATATCAAAAAATAGAAAGACGGTGCTAAAAAGCACTGTCTTTTTTTGTTTAAAAAAGTGAATTTATTATCAATAAATAATATTTTATTATTGTTTTACAATAATTTTATATATTTGTAGTGCTATAAAAATAAAAATTATGAAAAAAATAAATATATTAAAAACGATAGTAGATTTACTTTGGATATTTTCTATGCCCGTAGTATTGACAATTATTGGAGTTTCCTTCACAACATTTTTTATCGATTTAAGTGATTTAAGTATCACAATAAATGCTTTAGATTTTGATACGAATAGCACTTTGTCAAAAATATTATTTGTTATTTCATCTTTAAATTATTTATTACTTATTGTGGCTTTGTATTTTTTTAGAAAAGTAGTAACCCATTTTGTTCGGGTAAGAGTTTTTGAAGAAGTAGTAATTAGTTCTTTTAAAAAAACAGGAAACCTATTAACGTTTTCGGGTTTTATTTCGCTGATAATTTCAATAATTGGTACAATATATTTTGAACAAAAAGTTTCCTTAGAATTTGGTTTAAATCAACATTTAGTAATTATTTGTTTGGGCTTATTCTTTTTAGTTTTAAGTGAAATATTTAAAATAGCTAAAAACGCAAAACAAGAAAACGACTTAACTATATAGTATGGCCATCATTGTAAACTTAGACGTAATGCTTGCCAAACGTAAAATGCGAAGCAAAGAATTGGCAGAAATTATTGGCATTACCACAGCAAATTTATCCATCTTAAAATCTGGTAAAGCAAAGGCGGTTCGTTTTTCTACCTTAGAAGCAATTTGTAAAGCATTAGAATGCCAGCCTGCCGATATTTTAGCATTTGTAGCCGATTAACGTAAGTTTTAGCTTTAATTTAAATTCCGTTTTTCAGCAAAAAAACGAGTTAAAAGCTGGGCACACTCTTTTTCTAAAACCCCACCAACTACCACTGTTTTAGGATGCAATGTGGTCTTTAAATTGATAAAACCTCTTTCTGGCTCAGAAGCACCATACACAATTTTACCAACTTGCGCCCAGTAACTGGCACCAGCACACATCTGGCAAGGTTCTAAAGTAACATACAGCGTGCAATCCTTTAAATATTTCCCGCCTAAAAAATCTGCTGCAGAAGTAAATGCCTGCATTTCTGCGTGCGCTGTTACATCATTTAACATTTCTGTTAAGTTATGTGCTCTTGCAATTATTTGGTCTTTAAAAACAACTATAGCACCTACAGGAATTTCTCCTTTTCCAAAAGCAGTTTCTGCTTCCTGAAAAGCTTTTTTCATAAAATAAACATCATCAAAAGGCTGTATCATGAAGTATTGATTAAGAAAGACAAAATTAAGTAAAATATTTGCGATAGCTTTGTATTTATAAAGCAACTGTTTTATCAATATAAAATTGGAAGTTGTATTTTTGTAACCGAATGAAGAATTTGTTAGACAACATATCAAATCCGAGAGATTTAAGAAAACTAAATACTACTCAATTGCCTCAGTTGGCAAAAGAGTTACGTGAATTTATTATTAATGTTATTGCCACAAAAGAAGGGCATTTAGGCGCAAGTTTAGGAGTTATAGAACTTACCATTGCAATCCATTATTTGTTTGATACTCCAAATGATTTACTCGTTTGGGATGTTGGACACCAAGCATACGGCCATAAAATTTTAACGGGAAGAAAGGCTGTTTTTCACACCAACAGACAATTTGGTGGCATTGCAGGATTCCCATCCAGAAAAGAAAGCGCATTTGATGCTTTTGGCGTGGGGCATTCTTCTACTTCTATTTCTGCAGCTTTAGGAATGGCAATTGCATCTAACCTAAAAGGTCAGACCGAAAAACAACACATTGCTGTTATTGGAGATGCTTCTATTGCAAGCGGAATGGCTTTTGAAGCACTAAACCATGCGGGGGTTTCTAAAGCAAATTTACTTATCATTTTAAACGACAACGCTATTGGAATAGATCCTTCTGTTGGGGCTCTTAAAGAATATTTAACTAGGGTAAAGACAGATAGAAAGCTAGCCGCTCAAAACAATATTATAAAAGCCTTAAATTTTGATTATTCTGGACCAATTGATGGCCATAATTTACCGAAGGTCTTGGCTGAATTAGAACGCTTAAAATCTGTGAAAGGTCCTAAGTTTTTACATGTAATTACCACCAAAGGTAAAGGATTACAGAAAGCAGAAGAAGACCAAGTAACCTATCATGCGCCCGGAAAGTTTGATAAAATTTCTGGTGTGCGCATAAAAAAAACAGCAAGTTTATATACGAAATACCAAGATGTTTTTGGAAAAACAATTGTAGAATTAGCAACACAAAACAATAAAATAATAGGAATTACGCCTGCAATGTTAACAGGAAGTTCGCTAAAATTTATGTTTGAAAAATTCCCGAAAAGAACTTTTGATGTGGGTATTGCAGAACAACATGCGGTAAGCTTAGCTGCAGGAATGGCAACACAAGGCTTAATTCCGTTTTGTAATATTTATTCTACCTTTCTACAACGTGCTTATGACCAAGTAATTCACGATGTTGCACTTCAAAATTTACCAGTTATATTCTGTTTAGACAGAGCAGGTTTGGTTGGAGAAGATGGTGCTACACATCACGGAGTTTTTGATTTGGCATACTTGCGTGCCATTCCTAATTTAATTGTTTTTGCCCCAAGAAATGAAATTGAATTGCGAAATATTTTATATACCGCACAATTAGGTTTAAAACATCCGATTGCCATCCGATATCCAAGAGGAACTGGAACTATTATTGATTGGCAAAAATCTTTTGAAAAAATTGAAATTGGAAAGGGACTACAGTTAAAAACAGGAACAAAAAAAGCTATTTTATCTATTGGTACCATTGCTAAAAATGTGACTGATGCCATCGAATTAGCAGATAATTCTTCAGAAATCGCACACTTTGACATGCGTTTTGTAAAACCTTTGGATGAGAGTTTGTTGCATGCCGTTTTTAAAAATTACAAAACCATTTTCACTATTGAAGATGGTACAATCAAAGGCGGATTTGGATCTGCTGTCATAGAATTTGCTTCCAAAAATGAGTACCAAAATAAGATTAAAGTACTAGGTATTCCAGATAACTTTATAGAACACGGAAGTGTTTTAGAACTTCAACGTAAAATTGGTTTGGATGTTAAATCAATCGCTGAAAAAATAATGAAATAAATTATATAATATTTCCTGTTAATTTTTTATGCATTCTAATTGCATAGCTGTCTGAAATCCTCGATACATAACTGCACACCTGCATAATTCTATCATACAAATTAACGTTATCTATTTTGTATTCTTCTGGTAATAAATTTAAAACTAACTTATCAAAGTTAGACGGATTTCCATCAAAGGTATTGTTTAAAGCAGTTACAAATACATCTAATAAATCTGCAATAATTCTATAACCCGCAACTTCTTTCTCTACAACCTCTGTGCTTTTGTAAATTTTAGCAACACTAATCTTAATAATGTCATTTATTTGTGCTTCGTAAGCGCATTTCTCTAACAATGATTTTTCAAAAGTACCTGCTAAAATTGCCGCTTCGTTTTCTAAAAAAATGGCTACAGCTTCATTAATTAATACGCCAATTGCCAAAGCACGTAAATAACTTACTCTGTCTGTTTTGTGCTTTAATGAATGGTATTTTTTACTATCAATGGTATCTTTTACGAGCTTAATCATATATTCTAAAGCAAATTCTTCCTCAATTAAACCAAGGTTTATTCCGTCTTCAAAATCTATAATTGTATAACAAATATCATCTGCCGCTTCCACCAAATAAGCTAAAGGATGCCTATAAAAAGAAATAGCCTCTGCAGATTTCTGCAACATACCTAAATCTTCTACTACATCTAAAAACTCTTGTTTTTCTGATTGAAAAAATCCATACTTTTTATCTACAATATGGTTGGTTGGATTTTTTGGAAGGCTTTCTTTCGGATACTTTAAAAATGCTCCTAAAGTAGCATATGACAAGCGCAAACCTCCAAAAACACCCTCTCTAGATTCTGTTAAAATCTTGAATCCGTTTGCATTTCCTTCAAAGTCTATTAAGTCTTGATATTCTTTATCTGTAAGTTTGCCTTTATATTTTGCACCGTTTCCTGTTTTAAAATACTCGCCAATAGCTTTTTCTCCTGAATGCCCAAAAGGCGGATTCCCGATATCATGGGTTACTGAAGCAGCTGCAACTATGGCTCCAAAATCATTAAAAGTATATCCTAAAGCTACTAAGTTTGGGTGCCTTTCTAACAACACTCTACCAACCCTTCTGCCTAAAGTTCTGCCAACAACAGACACTTCTAAACTATGCGTTAAACGCGTATGTACAAAATCTGTTTCAGATAACGGAATTACCTGTGTTTTATCTTGTAAACTCCTAAATGCTGATGAAAATATAATTCTATCAAAATCTACATCAAAACCCAAACGTGTTTCATCTTGTGCTTCTCTTGGTCGTTTTTGTGTATCGCCAGAGCGTTTTAAAGAAAGTAGTTGTTCCCAGTTCATCATAATTATAAAATATTGTCTAAATTAAACAAAAAAGAGAAGCCTTTCGACTTCTCTTTTTATCAATTTTGTAATAAAAAACAATCTACTCGATTATCCTTCGCAACTTGCACAATCTTTCTTTTGTTTAAATTTTTGTGCTGCATTCATACTGTGTTGGTAATACATAGATTTTACACCTAGTTTCCAAGCCGTAATATACACATCGTTTACTTCTTTAATTGGCATATCTGGATGTACCATAATATTTATAGATTGCCCTTGATCTATATGCGTTTGTCTATTTGCTGCTTGATAAACAATTACTTTTTGATCTATTTCTGAATACGTTTTAAAAACATCTTTTTCTGCATCTGTTAAAATACTTAAATGTTGCACAGAGCCATCATTATCTCTAATACTTTTCCAAATATCTGAAGTACTTTGTCCTTTTGCTTCTAATAATTTTTCTAAAATAGGATTTCTAATTGTTGTTTTTATCTTCGCAATATCTTTTACATAAATATTAGACCATATTGGCTCTATACCTTGTGACACTTGCCCTAAGATAAAAGCAGATGATGTTGTAGGTGCTACTGCATTTAAAGTGGTGTTACGTCTACCGTACCCTTTTAATACTGCTGGCTCTCCGTACATTTTTGCCATTTCTTCCGACGCTTTGTAAGATTTTTCTTTAATAACTTTAAAAATTTCTGTATTTAAGTTATACGCTTCTTGACTATCGAATGCCAACATTTTAGATTGTAATAAAGAATGCCAACCTAAAGCTCCTAAACCTAAAGCTCTATTTTCTTTTGCAAAATTGTAGGCTTTTTCCATAAAACGAAATGTAAACTGATCGTCTCTATCTGGAGAATCTTTAAATACTTCTAATTTAGTAATAAACTCTTGCATTACTGCATCTAAAAAGAAAGCTAAAGTTTCTACTGCATCTGTATCTTTCCATTCCTCATAATGCACCAAATTAATTGATGATAAACAACAAACAAAAGACCAATCTTCATTAGAAGGCAACATTATTTCTGTACAAAGATTACTTGCATAAATCTCATGCTTATTATCTTTATAAACATCTACGGTTCCGTTATTTGCATTATCTCTAAACAAAATGTAAGGATATCCTATCTCACCTCTTCTTTGTAAAATTTTTGCCCAAATACTTCTCTTTTCTGTATCTCCAGCAATCATTTCTTCCATCCATTGGTCACTTACCGTAACACCATGGGTTAATTCTTGTATTGGGTTTCCTTCCGTTCCTATTTCTAAAAACTCTTTAATATCTTTATGATCAACAGGTAAATAAGGAGAAAAACGCCCACGTCTTACAGAACCTTGACTTACAACATCAACCATTTTTTCAAATAATTGCATAATATGGACAGAACCAGATGATGATCCATTATTTTTTACATCTGCACCTCTTTCACGTAACTTACCAAAGTACCCAGAAGTACCTCCGCCTAATTTAGACATCATACCTACTTCAGACTGTGAGTATAGAATATCTCCCATATCATCTGCTACATGCGAACCAAAACAACTAATAGGCAACCCTCTTTTCTTTCCAAAATTAGACCAAACTGGTGACGATAAAGAAAAATAACCTGCAGCCATATACTTGTAAAACTTATCTGAAAATCCTTTAATTTTCAAGATGCGTTCTGCATTGTCTGCGATCTCACGTATTCTTTCTTCTGGTGTTGTATCTCCTGTTAAATAACCAGACTCTAAAAATTTGCGACTGTTTTCTGTTAACCAAGTAATTTCTGGTTCTTTTTGTTTTTCGAGAATTTCTTTTCTAGCAGTATTAGCTGCTTGAATTAATTGTTCGTGCTCTGTGAGGTGGGTAGTCTTAGATTCAGTTTGGTTCATAGATTTAAAATAAGTCGTCGCTAGTTATACTTTTAGTTCTTTTGCTGTAATTAATAGATCTTTTTACAAAGAAATCTCCGTGTTTGGTTCCAATAATTTCATCATCAAACCAATCTGTTTCAGATAATAGAACGGCATCAATTTCAAATATTTTTGTTATACCTATACTTGCCAATGAGTTATTAAATCTATTTTTTACGAATTCTTTTATTACTTTTTTAGGTAAGAAGTCTAATTCTCCTTTTTCAAAAATCCAATCAATTATTTTACTTTCAGAGATAAAAGCTTCTCTACAAGTTTCTTGAACCATTAAACTATGATCCTCATCAAACCAATCTGGATTTTCTTCTTTTATAATTTTAATAATATCGATACCAAAATCTCCATGAATTTGCTCTTCTTTAGAAGTAGCTTCTACCACATTAGAAATTCCTTTTAATACATTTTTATGCTTGTTAAAAGCCATTATTATCAAAAACTGAGAAAACAAAGACACATGCTCTATAAATAAAGAAAAAAGAATAATAGATTCAGAAAATTCTTTATTGTCTTCACTTTTCACATTCTTTAAAGCTCCCTCTAAATAATTTACACGCCTCATCATTACTGGGTTCTTCTTTAGGTTGTGAAACTCGTTGTTTAACCCTAAAATCTCTAGTAAATGCGAATATGCATCATGGTGGCGTACTTCACTTTCTGCAAACGTAGACCCAACCGCACCAATTTCTGGCTTTGGCATTTTCTTGTAAATATCTCCCCAAAATGTTTTAACCGCTACTTCTATTTGAGAAATTGCCAACATGGTGTTTTTTATAGCACCTTGCTCTACTTCTGTAAGTGTAGCTTTAAAATCTTGTATATCACTTGTGTAATTAAACTCTGTATGAATCCAATAAGAGTGTCTAATAGCATCTACATAATCCGTTAAAGCAGGATAATCGTAAGGCTTTAGGTTTAGTCTCTTTTCAAAAATATTTCTTTTTCTGCTTCTAGTTTGCTCATTTCTATATAGAATGTATGCTTTGGCAACATCCTGAAAAGGGCTGTTCATTAATTTAAGCTCTACAATATCTTGAACCTGCTCAACTGTGGGTGTATATTTTGGTTCATTTGACTTTGTTTCTAACAAAGTTTCGTTTACACTGTAAGATATTGCAATAGCGTCACTTTTAGAACCATTGTTCACTGAAAGCATCGCTTTTTCAATCGCTTTTGTAATTTTTTCTAACTCAAAAATACTGATTTCAGAGTCTCTTTTTATGATATGAGTAATTTCCACGATAAAGTATTGTTATTTAATAATTAAATTGGGTCTTACAAAGATTGGGCTTTTTCGTTTTAAATGAAAGCCATACTTATTCACAAAACCATTGAAGTTTTTAACAATCTGACTTTTTTCTAAAAAAACAACAAATTTTAATAATTATACAAACACCTTATTATCAAGCGTTTGCAATGGTAAAAAAAGCTAAGTTCCTGCTACTGCTGACATTCCTAAAAAGCACTTTTAAAAAATAAATTTTTAGGATAAAAAATGATGAAAAATAAAATTATTGAGAATAGGTTTTTCAAAGGTCTTATTTAGAATTTTTATACATAGAGAGAAGTGTTTTATTTTTTTTTTGCTCCTTCATTTTTGAAGTATCTTTGTAAAAAGTTTTTTCAATGAAAAATAGGTTTCCAAAAATAGTGAAAATCGCTATTATTTCTGTTTATTTAATCTTTTTGGCAGGTGCAATTGTGAGAATGACGGGTTCTGGAATGGGTTGTCCAGATTGGCCTAAATGTTTTGGTTATTACATTCCGCCAACTTCTGAAGAACAAATTACCTGGAAATCCAATACAACCTATAAAGAGGGTCTTATTATTATTAAAGACGAAGTTTTATTTGTTGCCGAAAGCGATTTAAAAACAGAAAAAAGCTTTAATCCAAAAAATTGGACAGCATACACAAAACACAGTTATAACAAATTTAATAAGTTTCATACTTGGACAGAATACATTAATAGACTCGTTTCTGTTTTAGCTGGTTTTGTATTTCTATTTCTTATTCACGGAGCTTTTAAGTTAAGAAAAACTGATAAAAGAATTCCACGATTAGCCTTCGGTGCATTCTTTTTAATGTTATTTGAAGCTTGGTTAGGAAAAACAGTTGTAGATACAAATTTAACACCCGCAATTATTACCGTTCACATGGTAATTGGTTTAATAATCATTGGACTTTTATTATGGTTGAGATTTATTGTTACTAATAAAAAGATAATCTACAAATACAACGCACTCTTTAATAAATTATTAATTATTTCTGTAATTTTCTCATTGATACAGATTGCTATGGGTACACAAGTAAGGCAATTTATAGACGAACAGGTGAAATTATATGGTTTTGAAAATAAGAACCACAGTTTAATGAATCCTAGTTTTAAATTTTACTTTCATAGATCTTTTACAATTGCTATTGTTTTAGTAAACTTAGGAATGTTCTATATAAATCAATTAAAAAACCTAGGATATACATTGGTAAACTGGATTGTTTTCTTAATTTTCTTAGAAGCAATTACAGGTATTTTAATGTATTATGCAGAAATTCCTATTGGCACGCAGGCAATCCATTTATTAGCAGGTGCACTTTTATTCGGACTACAATTTTACTTGTGGCTGCAGAACCGCTATGCAAAATAGAATAGTATTCAATAGCAGTTGGCAATAGCAGCTTCTCACTGTAATGCAAACGGGTACTTAAAATAAGACTACTAACAACACCACAGTAAGAAACTGTAAGCTATATAAAAGGCTACCAACCAAACACCGCAGCAGTAAAAAACTGATTACTGTAAACTGACACTGCCACTGAAAACTGAGACTAAAACCTACGGATGTGCATTCACCCAAACAACGCCGTCAGAAAAGTATTCTTTTTTCCAGATTGGAACCGTTTCCTTTAGGGTATCAATTGCAAATTCACAAGCTGCAAAAGCTGCCTTTCTATGCTTAGAAGAAACAGCAATTATAACAGGAATGTCTCCTATTTTCAAAACTCCTTCTGCATGATGCACAGCAATTTTATAAATATCAAACTTTTCTAAAGTTAATTCTGCAATTTTTTGCATTTCCTTAATTGCCATTGGTTTGTATGTAGAAAAATCTAATTGTGTTACTTCTTTTCCTTGTGTATCATTTCTAACGGTTCCTATAAATGTAGAAATTCCGCCACAAGAATCGTCTTCTACAAAACGGTAGCATTCTTGTAAATTTAATTTGTCTGAAGTTATTTTTATGGAAGTTCTCTGCATTGTGCAACAAAAATAGGAAAACAAATTTGTATTTTTGTGTTATACTATAAAATCAAAAGTTCTCGATACAATCTCAATTAAAAATTGAAATCATTCGAACGGGCATTATTAAAATATCTATGAAAAATATATTCAGAATTATTAGCTTTTTAGAAGGAATCTCTTATTTATTATTGCTATTTATTGCGGTACCAATTAAATACTTTCAAGGAGATGTTTCTTACGTGAAAATGCTAGGGATGCCACATGGAATTTTATTTATGAGCTATGTTGTTTTAGCAATTGTTATTCAAAAGCAAATGAAATGGAATCTAAAAAATTTAGGAATTGTTGTGCTTGCTTCTATCATTCCTTTTGGAACTTTTTATGTAGATAAAAAATATTTACAAAAATAAACGAGTACTATTGCATCCAGAAAAGCAAGAAGGCTCATAGGGAGTATTAAGAACTAAGGTTGTGTGAAATTGTTTTTTACTTTCTAAAGATCAAGGAAGTTTTAACCTCCACTAACTGGTGGAATTACAGCAACAACGTCATTCCCTTTTAACAACTGCGCATCTTCTGCATACGCTTCATTTACTGCAATAGCATAAGAGTCTATATTTTTTAGCTGTGGGTATTTCTCTTTTAAAACGGTTTTAAATGCACCAATAGAAATTGAATCTGATAAAAGTAAATCAAGCTCCGTTGCACCAATTAAATCAGCAGTAATACCAAAGAAAAGAGTTTTAATATTCATACTTCAAAACTAATTAAAACAATCTTAATTTAAACAAGAAACCATCGTTTTTAATTCCTGCATGGTTAGATCTCACATATTCTATTCGTAAAAAACGCCATTTACCAAAACCTATATTACCTAATCCAGCGAAATACTCTGTATATGGGTTTTTATCTGTCATAATTAAAGCCTTAACTCCTCCAACCAAATGAAAATTCAATTTATTAAGCAATGGAATTTTACTTAAAATAGCTCCTTTAAAATTGTGCTCAACATGTGCTTCTGTATATTTGTCATTGGTATAAAACTTATAATAATCTAGAAGTCCAAAACTGTTTAATTCATTATCCGTAACAAAGGTTAACTGATTACCATTGGCCTGTAAATTATCCATAAAAGCAATGTCTTTCTTTTTTAGGAAGACCCCTCCTCTAATATTATAAGAGAAATCGCCATAATTACCTGCACTAATATCTTGTCTTAAATTTGCTGTAAATAAATCTGAATTTAAATTAGCATTTGACGCTCCAAAATTCTTCCTATAATTTAAAGATAAAGTAGGGTACTTCTTATTACCCATGTTAAACTTTCTATCTGGGTATGATAAATACTTCTGATTAAAAATAAATGTTGCGCCAATATTTAAAGTTGCTATTTTGTAAGCTGTAAATGCAGCGTTCTCGTAATCTGTTTGATCTAAAGGATTGTTAGATGTATAAGGAGCATTCTTACTTTGTCTTGCAAAAGAGTAATTATTGGTGTTAAAAAGTGGCTTTCTATTTGCGTACTCTAAAGATGTTGAAAAGAAAATTCCATTTTTAATTTCTTCTGAATAGGTGATTTTTGCAAACTCTTTTTCGTAAATTTTGAAATAATTATCTCTTAAGTATAACGATCTAATTGTATTGTCTAATGCAGAAATTGGTTCTCTACCGTTAAATTGTGCAGTTGTAACTCCTCCAGATACACCTATTTGAGGTCTAGAAATATTATTCCACTTTTTAGTAAAAAAGAAGGTTGGTCTTATTATTTTTTCAGAAAAACTATAGTTCGCTTTTACACCCGAATTCCACCATTTTCCCTTATCATTCAATCTTTTAAAATAGTTAAAACCTAAAGTGGTGTTTAAACCTTGAACGGTATTAAAACTAGAATTACCTAGTAATCCGTTAAAAGATAAAGACCATTTTTCAAAAGAATTTCTAAATGTATAACCTGTAATTGGCGAAAGCAGATTTAATTTATTTTGCTTTTTATTTATAGAATCTAAATATTTTTTAGACTTTCGAACCAATTTAATACTGTCTTTAATTGAATAATCTTTGACCTCTTCTTTTGTTAATGGAACAGGTCTTAATTTATTCCAGAAAACAGTATCTTTTATTGTTGCATTTTGTTCAAAAGACAAAACTTCATTTGAAAATGTATTTTCATCGAATTTAGGTGAAAAATTGTACGCTGAATAGGCTGCGGAAAACCGTCCATCAAACTTAAACCCAAAAGCGTCTACTTTAAAATCGATACTTTGACTAATTAAAACCCATGCATCATTTTCAACTGAGTAGTTGTAGTTTTGTTTTAAATGCAGAGCATCTACAATGGGAATATTTACTTGTGCACCTGTAACAGAAACATCTGCGCCATACAAAGCCCAATCATCTTCTACAATGTACAAGAAACCATTAAACACTCTATCATTTTTACGCTTAGGAATTAGTTTTATTTTGTTAATCAGTTTTCCATTTTTATCATAAAAAGAACCCTCTAACTTAAATTTATAATAAGTAAATGCATCTGCAGATATTGGCGAAATCAAATCATTTCCAAATTCTACACTATTTTCATAAAAGTTAATATTTGCATCTTCTGCTCTGTTAAAACTAATTCCGTTATCCCTTCCAGAAACTTTAGATGCAATAATTTTTTCTTTAAATTTTTTTGATTTTTTTTGAAAACTAATTTCAGAAACAGTCTCAGAAAGATAAACAATTCCGCTTCTAGTAGAGTCTAAACCACCACCAAAATCGCCCATATTTTGCCCCAAAAATTTCTCTGGTGCATCCTTTATTTTATACAAACCACGTGAATAAAATTTTGCGGTATATTTTGCGTATTTATCTGTATTCTTATCTTTATTCGCAATAACATTTCTTATAATAGCATTTGCAGGGTTGTCTTTTGTTGAAATAGAAATAGCAGCTAACTGCACGCTTTCTTCATTCATACTTAAATTTAATTGATGTGGTAATGATGCAATTACAACATTCTTTTTTATTGTTTTGTAGCCTAATATTTGGAAGACAATGGTGTAATTTCCTGTTTTTTTAATGTTTAAAACATAGTCTCCATTGTCGTTTGAAGTGGTTCCTGTTATTGTTTTTTCTAAGTAAACACTTACAGAAGAAAGTGGTGTTCCTTCTTTATCTGTAATATTTCCTTTTATCTGAGCATTGATAGTAAATGCGAAGCACAATAATATAATAATAAGACTCTTTTTCATAGATAATTTTATTAATAGACGTAAAAACACAGCTTATGTTACAATAAAGTTAGTAAAATTTATTGAAGACAATATCAATATATATTTATCTCTAAGCAGAAAAGTGTATCAAAAATGAAGCCAAATAAAAAACATTCTATATAGAAAAGATACAGTTTCTTCGTTTTCTCCTCAGTTGAAAACCATATATTTGCTAGTTACAATAAACTACTAACTTATGAGTGATTCTAGAAAAAGACACGAAGCCTTATTATACCATGCGAAGCCAAAACCAGGAAAAATTGCGGTTGTTCCTACAAAAAAATATGCAACACAGCATGATTTAGCATTAGCGTATTCTCCAGGAGTAGCAGAACCTTGTTTAGAAATTGCAAAAGACAAAAACAACGTTTATAAGTATACTGCTAAAGGTAACCTAGTAGCTGTAATTTCTAATGGAACTGCAGTTTTAGGGTTAGGAAATATTGGTCCTGAAGCCTCTAAGCCAGTAATGGAAGGAAAAGGATTACTTTTTAAAATATTTGCAGATATTGATGTTTTTGATATTGAAGTAGATGCAACAGATGTAGAACTTTTTATACAAACAGTAAAAGCGATTGCCCCTACATTTGGCGGAATTAATTTAGAAGACATTAAAGCTCCTGAAGCTTTTGAAATAGAAAGACGTTTAAAGGAGGAGTTAGATATTCCTGTAATGCATGACGATCAACACGGAACTGCAATTATTTCTGCAGCTGCACTTAAGAATGCCATCGATATTACAGAGAAAAATATTAGTAAAGTAAAAATTGTGGTTAATGGTGCTGGTGCTGCAGCAATTTCTTGTACACGTTTATATTTAAAGTTAGGTGTAAAAAGAGAAAATGTTGTAATGTGCGACAGCAAAGGAGTAATTAGAAAAGATAGAGAAAATCTTACCTCACAAAAAGCAGAATTTGCAACAGATAGAGATTTAGAAACTTTAGATGAAGCAATGCAGAATGCAGATATTTTTATAGGTTTATCTACAGGAAATATAGTAACGCCAGCGATGCTTTTAACAATGGCTAATGACCCTATTGTTTTTGCAATGGCAAATCCAGAACCAGAAATAGAATATGATATTGCAGTAGCTACTAGAGATGACATTATTATGGCTACCGGAAGATCTGATCATCCTAATCAAGTAAATAATGTACTTGGTTTTCCGTTTATTTTTAGAGGAGCTTTAGATGTTAGAGCTACCAAAATTAACGAAGAGATGAAAATGGCAGCTGTGCATGCTTTGGCAGATTTAGCTAAAAAATCGGTTCCAGAACAAGTAAATATTGTGTACGATGAAGTGAGCTTAACGTACGGGAGAGAATATATTATTCCTAAACCATTTGATCCAAGATTAATTTATGAAATACCACCAGCAATTGCAAAAGCGGCAATGGATTCTGGAGTTGCCTTAGAACCAATTGCAGACTGGGATAAATATAGAGAAGAATTAATGGAGCGCTCTGGTTCTGGTAATAAAGAAATTAGACTTTTGCATAACAGAGCAAAAAATAATCCAAAACGTGTTGTTTTTGCAGAAGCAGATCATCTAGATGTTTTAAAAGCAGCACAAAGAGTGCATGAAGAAAAACTAGGGAAAGTAATTTTACTAGGGAGAAAAGATGTAATTATTGAGCTGAAAGAAGAAATTGGGTTTTTAGATGAAGTTACTATTATAGACCCAAAAACAGACGAAGAAAAAGAAAGAATAAATCGTTTTGGGGAAGCATACTGGAAAACACGCCAGAGAAAAGGAAGAACGCTTTCTGAAGCAAAAAAATTAATGCGAGAGCGTAATTATTTTGCTGCAATGATGGTAAATGAAGGCGAAGCAGATGCTTTAATTACTGGATATTCTAGGCCTTACCCTACGGTTGTAAAACCAATGTTAGAATTGATAGAAAAAAACAAAGATGTTACTAGGATAGCGGCTTGTAATCTAATGTTAACAAAACAAGGTCCTTTGTTTTTAGCTGATACAACTATTAACGAGAACCCTACAGCAAAAGAATTGGCTAAAATTGCACAAATGACTGGTAGATTTGCAAATATGTTTGGTATAAAGCCAAATATAGCTATGCTGTCTTACTCTAATTTTGGCTCTTCAAGTTCTGCAACTTCTAAAAAAATTAGAGAAGCTGTTTCTTATATTCATCGTCATTTTCCTGAAACTGTAATAGATGGAGAAATACAAGCAGATTTTGCTTTAAACAGAGAAATGCTAGCTAAAGAATTTCCTTTTTCTAAGTTAAACGGAAAAAAAGTTAATGTTTTAATTTTCCCTAATCTAGAATCTGCAAATATTACCTACAAGTTGTTAAAACAAGTAGAAGGTGCAGAGTCTATTGGACCTGTAATTTTAGGTTTTAACAAACCAGTGCATATTTTACAGTTAGGTGCCAGTGTAGATGAAATGGTGAATATGGCTGCTTTAGCAGTTGTAGATGCACAACAAAAAGAAAAAAGAAACAACAAATAAAAAACAGTACTTTAGAAGTCTGAAAATATTTTTATGATAACACAGGTTAGAGGAAGGTTAGTTGAGAAAAATCCAACAGAGGTTGTTGTTGACTGCAATGGTGTTGGCTATTTATTGCACATTTCTTTAAATACATATGCTGCACTGCCTTCAGACGAAAACGTAGTTTTATATACGCATCTTTCTATACGAGAAGATGCGCACACACTTTTTGGATTTATCAACAAAACAGAAAGAGCCATTTTTAAGTTCTTAATTTCTGTTTCTGGCGTCGGTCCAAGTATTGCAAGAACAATGTTATCTTCTATGACTTCAGAAGAAATTCAGCAAGCAATTGCGTCAGAAAACGTTGCGGTTATTCAATCTGTAAAAGGTATTGGTGCAAAAACAGCACAAAGAGTTATTGTAGATTTAAAGGATAAAATATTAAAGACTTTTGATATTGACGAAGTTTCTGTAGGTGTAAACAATACAAATAAAGATGAAGCGTTATCTGCGTTAGAGGTCTTAGGTTTTCAAAGAAAACAATCAGAAAAATTAGTTTCTTCTATTGTAAAAGAAAATACAGATGCTACTGTTGAACAAATCATAAAATTAGCTTTAAAAAATCTATAACCAATTGAGTCCTTTTTTTAAAAGAATTTTTTTAGTATTCCTTATTACTCTTGCAGTAAGCTCAGCAATCTACGGCCAAAATAATACCCAAAAAGATAGTACAAACTTACGCTACGATTTTAAAAACACTCAAAAAGGGGGGTTGTATTTAGATGATTTAGCTAAAAAAGAAATTGTTTTTGATAAGCTACTAAATAAATATGTTATTGTTGAAAAAATTGGAAATTATGCTACAAGAACTCCTATTTATTTAACACCAAAAGAATACCAACAATATAGATTAAAAAGAGACATGTTGCAATACTTTAAAGACAAGGTAAGTGCAACAAATAGCAAGAAAAAAGGAGCCAAATCAGCTCAAAAAGATTTATTACCAACATATTATATAAACAATAAATTTTTTGAAACTATTTTTGGTGGTACAGAGGTAAAGGTAACGCCAACTGGTAATTTAAACTTAAAGCTTGGTTTTATTTATCAGAATACAGACAATCCGCAAATTTCAGAAGAAAACAGAAGTAACCTAACGTTTGATTTTGATCAACAAATAAACGCAAGTATTCGCGCAAAAGTTGGAGAACGTTTAGAGGTGTCTGCAAATTATGATACACAGGCATCTTTTGATTTTCAGAATTTAGTAAAAATTCAATTTATACCACCAGCACTATCTGATGTAGAATATAATGAAGACGGAATAATACAGGGTCTGGAGGCTGGTAATATTTCTATGCCTATTAAAAATTCTTTAATTAACGGAGCGCAAAGTTTATTTGGTGTAAAAACAAAATTACAGTTTGGTAATACAAATATTACCGCCGTTTTTTCTCAACAAAATTCTGAAAGTAAAACTGTGGTTGCAGAAGGTGGTGCTTCTATTCAAGAATTTGAGCTAAGAACTACAGATTATGACAATGATAGACACTTTTTCCTGTCTCAGTACTTTATAGATAACTATGCTAATTCACTAAAAAATTATCCTTTAATAAGTAGTCCTATAAATATTACGAGAGTAGAGGTTTGGATTACCAATAGAAATGCAAGTACAGAAGATTTTAGAAGTATTGTGGCTTTTGCAGATATAGGTGAATCTGAACCTAATGTTCTAGTTGATGAAAATGGTGTAGTTTTAAGTAACTCCATTACACAAGCGCAAGTATCTGGAAAAAACCTTCCGTTTAATGGTGCTAACAGAATTGGTACAGAAATTATAGCTAATGGCGACATTAGAGATATTTCTACAGTAGACAGCTCTTTATTACCTTATAACATGCAAAATGGAACAAATTATTCCGTTTTAGAAAATGCTAGAAAATTAAATCAAAATGAATATCGTTTAAATCCGCAATTAGGTTTTATATCATTAAATAGAAGGTTAAATGATGGTGAAGTTTTAGCAGTTGCCTACGAATATACGGTTGCTGGTAATGTGAACGGAAGCACAAAAAATTCCTTTAAAGTTGGTGAGTTTTCAAATGACGGAATTCAAGCACCAAATAATTTAGCTGTAAAATTATTACGCTCAGAAATTTTACAAACTAAACGTCCAAATATTACTACCGGTTTAGATGAGTCTTTTCCTACTTGGCGTTTAATGATGAAAAACGTATATGCTTTAGGCGCTTTCCCGCTAACACAAGACGGCTTTCGATTTGAAATTCAATATAGAGATGACCAAACAGGAATCCCTTCTAATGTTTTACAAAATGCCCAAACTACCGGTATCTCTAACCTACCTTTATTACAGGTTTTAAATCTAGATCAGTTAGATCAAAGTCAGTTTAGAACATCTGATGGTTATTTCGATTATGTAGAAGGAATTACGGTAAACTCAGAAAATGGATTTATATTTTTTCCTGAACCAGAACCTTTTGGAAATGATTTAGAAGATGCCTTAACAAATCCTTTAGACGCAAATTACTTGTTTAAAGAATTATATTTAAACACAAAAATTAATATAAAAAACAATTTTCAGAGTAAAGACAAATACTTCTTAAAAGGATATTTTAAATCAGAAAATTCTGGTGGAATTCCCATTGGTGCATTTAATGTGCCAAGAGGTTCTGTGAGAGTTTCTGCCGGCGGAAGACAGTTAGTAGAAGGTGTAGATTATGTAGTAGATTATCAATTAGGAAGAGTTCAAATAATAGACCCTGGTTTGAGCGCATCTGGTGTGCCAATTAGTGTTTCTACAGAAAATAATGCAGTTTTTAATCAACAAAGAAAGACATTTTTTGGTATTGATGTGGAGCATAAATTTTCTGACGAGTTAATTGTAGGGGCAACCTATTTAAATATAGAAGAAAGACCTTTAACACCTAAAGTTAATTTTGGTGCAGAACCTATAAACAATACTATGCTGGGTTTTAACTTTGATTATTCTTCGGAAGTTCCATTTTTTACAAAACTGGCAAATAAACTACCTTTTGTAGATACAGATGCAGTCTCTAATTTATCTTTAAGAGGAGATATCGCTTATTTAATACCAGGTTCACCAAGTGGAATAGACGTTACCGGATCTGCAACTTCTTATATAGATGATTTTGAAGCTTCTCAAATACCTATTAGCTTGCTATCTGCATTAGATTGGTATGAAGCAAGTACACCAAAATACTTTCCAAATTTAAATGGCGAAAGTGATAACTTATCTTATAATTACAAAAGAGGAAAACTAGCCTGGTATCGTGTAGATCAAATATTTTATGGCGCAGGAAATACACCTTCAAGCGTAGATGCAAATGAACTTTCTAGAGCAGAAACAAGACAAATTAATTATAGAGAATTATTTCCTAACGTTCAACTAGATATTACACAAAATTCTTTAGTTCGAACTCTAGATTTAGCCTATTTCCCTCAAGAAAGAGGTTCTTATAATTTTAATCAAGATCCTAATGAAGCAACAATAGATGTTGCTACCGAAAAAGTTACACTTCTAAAACCTCAAGAGAATTGGGGTGGAATTATGCGTCCGCTAACTACTAATAATTTTGACCAAGCAAATGTAGAATACATGCAATTTTGGATTATGGATCCATATCAAAATTACTCTTTAACCGCAGAAGAAGGTTTGCCAGAAGGAATAGACCCTAATAATATTACAAATCAAATTGGAGATTTATACATTAACTTAGGTAATATTTCTGAAGATATTTTAAAAGACAACCGTAAAATGTACGAAAACGGTTTGCCAGAAGACGGTTTAAAAGTAGATGGAAACAATGTAAACTCGACTATTTGGGGAGATGTTCCTAGAAATCCTTCGATTATTTATGCCTTTAATGAGCAAGATGCTGCGCGTGCAAATCAAGATCTTGGTTTTGACGGTTTAAAGGATGTTGAAGAAAAACAACTTGACAGTATTGGTCAGTATTCAGGCTTAATTGACCCTGCAGCAGATAATTTTCAATTTTTTAGAGGCGCTAATTTAGATGCCATCAATGCATCTTTAATAACGAGATATAAAGATTATAATAACACGCAAGGAAACTCACAAACGTTAAATCAAAGTACAGAATCCTATCCAACTTCATCTACATCATATCCAGATACAGAAGACATTAACAGAGACCAAACAATGAATACTGTAGAAAGTTATTTTGAGTATAAGGTTTCTATGAATCAAGCAGATTTAAAGAAAGGAGTTGGGTATGTTGTTGATGAAAAAACAACTACCGTTACTTTAGATAACGGAAGTACTCAAGAAACAAAATGGTACCAATTTAGGGTACCTGTGCGAAGCGGAACACCAATAAACGGAATTTCAGATTTTAATAGTATTCGTTTTATCAGAATGTTTTTAACGAACTTTAAAATGCCTATTGTAATTCGTTTTGGTGAATTAGATTTAGTTCGTGGAGACTGGAGACGCTATGTAAGAACCTTGGACCCAAATACAAATACAGACAGAGAATTAACACAGGAAGAATTAAATGCTTTTGAAGTTGGTGTTGTAAGCATAGAGCAAAATGAGGGAAGTTACATACAGCCCCCAGGAATTGAAAGAGAACGTTTGCAAGGAAGTACTACGGTACAATTACAAAACGAACAATCTGTAACCTTAAAAGTAAACCAATTAAAACCCGACGAAATAAGAGCAATTTATAAAAATATTAGTATCGATTTAAGACGTTTTAAACAGTTAAAAATGTTTATGCACTTACAACAAGATATTAAAAGTTCTATTTTAAATGATGGGGATATCTCTGCAATTATTAGATTAGGTACAGATTTAAATGAAAACTTTTATCAAATTGAAATTCCACTTACAGTATCATTAAATGGAACCTCTGCATTAGATATTTGGCCAGAAGCTAATAATTTAGATGCCTTTTTAGAAACTTTTGGTAAAGTAAAGTTAGAAAGAAATGGTGCTAATTTCCCGGTCTCTGAAGTTTTCCAATCTCAAGAACAAAATACAGATTTTCCATATACCATAAGCGTAAAAGGAAACCCAACTTTAGCACAATTAAGAACTATTATGCTAGGAATTAAAAACACTAGTTTAAATAATAGAAGTGCAGAGGTTTGGTTTAATGAATTGCGCTCCGCTGGCTTTGACAATAAAGGTGGTTGGGCTGCCGTTTTAAATGCCGATGCAAATTTTGCAGATGTTGCGAATGTATCTTTAGCGGGAAGTATGTCTACCGTAGGTTTTGGTAATGTAGAAGATAGGATAAACCAACGCAGCTTGGACGAGACCAGGCAGTATGACATTGCGACAACTATTAACTTAGGTAAAGTACTAACACCTAAGAAATGGGGCATACAATTGCCTATGAGTTATAGTATTGGTGAAACTTTTATAGATCCAAAATTTGATCCTCAATACCAAGATGTTACTCTAGAAGATGCAATAGACCAAAATCCAAATAGTGAATTTTCTAGAGATTATACGAAAAGGAGTAGTATTAGTTTTATAAACGTAAAGAAAAATAGAAACCCTAATTCAACGAAAAAACCTAAATTTTATAATGTAGAAAACCTATCTGTTTCGTACGCACACAACAAAGAGTTTCACAGAGATTATAATATAAAAAAATACAGTAATGAAAGTGCAACTGCCGGAGCAAACTATAATTATAACTTTCAAGCAAAATCTATAGAGCCTTTTAAAAACATTGGATTTTTAAAGAGTAAATATTTAAAGCTAATAAAAGACTTTAACTTTAATCCTATTCCGTCTAATGTTGCTGTAAACTCTAGAATCAATAGAAACTTTACAGAACAACAGTCTAGAAATTTAGTTGAGGGTTTATCTGATCAACCAGAATTAAAACAACGTAGATTTTTATTTGATTGGGATTATACCGTTGGTTTCGATTTAACAAAATCGCTTCAATTTAATTTTAATGCCACCAATAGTTATATTTATGATACGTTTGGTTCTAACGATGACGTTCAAATTTTTGATGAATTTTTTAATACAGGAAGAGCAAATCATTACCATCAGAAACTAAATGGTACCTATCAATTACCACTGGCTAAAATTCCTTTTTTAAGCTGGATAAAAGCAGATTATGCCTACACCGCAGATTTTGATTGGCAAGCGGCAGCGCAAAGCACAATTGATATTGACGGAACTGATGTTGCGTATGTCGATTTAGTAGGTAATGTTATTCAGAATGCAAATACCCATAATTTAAATACTACGTTTTCATTTGAAAAATTTTACAAGAGTTTGGGGTTTGAAAAATGGACAAAGACGAAAAGAAAGCCCATTCCAAAACAAATAGTTCCTTTAAAAGCATTAGATAGTTTAGCGAAAAAACCAAAAAGGATTAGACAAAAATATAAAAGAGTACCATATCCTGGTAAAAAAATACCACTTGTAAAGAAGATTTTAAAAGGTTTGTATACGGTTGCAACTTCTGTAAAACAGGGTAAAGTAAGTTATTCCGAAAATAACGGACAATATCTACCAGGTTACACACAAGATATTGGCTTTCTCGGTGGTGCACCAACTTCATTTGCTTTTGGTAGCCAAGTAGATATTAGAAACACCGCTTTACAAAATGGTTGGCTCGTAGGTCCTAGAGACCCAAATAATAGCGAGTATTACAACAAAACATATAGTAGAACACATTATAATAAATTAGATTATACATTCACATTAAAACCTATTAAAGATTTAAATATTGATGTTCGAGGGAATCAAATTAAAACTAGAGATTTATCACAACAACTAGATGTTGTAGAAAATGGATCATCTACAGGTGCTTTAGATTTTAGCGCACCAGCATTTGAGACAGGGAATTTTAGTACAAGTCATGCAATGATTGCAACAGCATTTACTGATGGAGATGCTTTATTTCAAACAATGAAAGAGTATAGAAGTATCATCGCAAACAGACTGGCTAAAGAAACTGGTGCACCAGTTGATGGTTTTGGAAGAAATAGTCAGCAAGTATTGTTACCAGCATTTATGGCTGCGTATTCTGGTTCTAATCCCGATAAAATAAATACAGGTTTATTCAGAAATATACCAATACCAAATTGGACTTTGCGGTACTCTGGATTCATGAAATTAGGTTTCTTTAAAAGAAACTTTAGCAGCTTTGTTATTTCTCATGGTTATAAATCTTCATACACAGTTTCTAGTTTTACCAATAATTTACAATATGATAGTGCAAATGCATTTTCAAATAGTAACTCTGCAGGGAACTATGAACCTCAATTATTAGTTTCTGCAGCTACATTGGTAGATGAATTTTCTCCTTTAATTAAACTTGACATGAAAATGCGTAATTCATTTTCTCTTAGAGGTGAAGTAAAAAGCGACAGGACACTTACTATGAATTTTAATAATAGCACTTTAACAGATATAAAAGGGACAGAATATATTCTTGGAATGGGGTATGTTTTTAAGGATGTGAAAGTAAACACGCGCTTTACAGGTAAAAAACAAACCTTAAAAGGAGATGTTAATTTAAGAGCAGATGTTTCTTTAAGAGATAATTTAACACAAATTAGGTCTGTAGATGAAGATAATAACCAAATTAGTGGTGGCCAAAGGTTATTTTCTATTAAATTTACAGCCGATTATAGATTGAGTAGTAGTTTAACAGCATCTTTTTATTACAATCATCAAACATCTAAATATGCGATCTCTACAACTTTCCCTAGACAAGCCATAAATGGCGGATTTAATATTATCTATAATTTAGGCGGTAATTAAATAATTAACAAAATAAATTTATTAAAATGAATATCCCATCAGAATTAAAGTATACTAAAGATCACGAGTGGATTCAGATAGAAGGTACTATTGCAACCATAGGAATTACAGATTTTGCACAAGGAGAATTAGGAGATATTGTGTATGTAGATGTAGACACCTTAGATGACACTGTAGCTGAAGGTGAAGTTTTTGGCTCTGTAGAGGCTGTAAAAACAGTATCTGACTTGTTTATGCCCTTAACAGGAGAAGTTATTGAATTTAATGACGCTTTAGAAGATGATCCAGAATTGGTGAACTCAGACCCATATAATAAAGGATGGATGATAAAAATTGAATTTACTGACAACTCACAACTAGAAGATTTATTAGATGCTGCAGCTTATGAAAGCCTGGTTAAAGGGTAAAATATTTTTAATCGCAATAACCGTAACCCTTAGTCTTGTAACTTTAAGCCTAATAAAGGTGCCTGAATACACAGTGAGTGTTACACATCTAGATAAATGGCAACATTGCTTTGCATATTTTGTATTAAGTATCTCTTGGTTAATTGTATTTTATAAAAAGAAGAAAAAACGGCTAGTAGTAGTTTGCTGTATTTTATTAGGTGTAATTATTGAAGTTTCACAAAACACACTAACATCATACAGAACAGGAGATTTCTATGATGTTATTGCAAACTCTCTTGGTGTTTTATTAGGTTTGCTTGTTTTCAATAAGTTTAGCAAAAAAAATTGAAGTTAAAAAATGAAAAGATTTGTAATTAACACAATAATTTAGCTAAATTAGCAAACTATTAAAAACTTTTATCCCATGGAAATAAAGAAGAATCCTAAATCGAATTTAGAAAATTACAGTAAAATATTTATGCAAATTGGTCTTGTATTAGCCTTATTTGTAACTTATGCTGCAATTGAAAAGAAAACTTATGACAAAACCACAAGTAGTTTAGGTATTGCAAATATGAATGCAATGATGGAGGAGGACATTCCTATTACTGAAAGAGTGGAACCAGTAAAACCTAAAACACCACCACCACCAGCACCTGAAAAGATAGAAGTAGTAGAAGATGAAAAGGAAGTAGAAGAAACTGTAATAGAGTCTACCGAAACAGATGAAAATGAAGCTGTAGAAGTTGAGGAAATTGTAGAAATTGAAGAAGGAGAAGAGATTATTGAAGATGTAAACTTCATGATTATTGAAGATGCACCTGTATTTCCGGGATGTAAAGGTTCTAAAAAAGAATTAAAAGACTGTTTTAGTAGAATGGTACAAAAACACTTTTCTAGAAAGTTTGATGCAGACTTACCTAATGAATTAGGCTTATCTCCAGGTAAGAAAAGAGTGTTTATTGGTTTTAAAATTGATAGACAAGGTAATATTGTTAATATTCAAGCAAGAGCACCGCACCCAAGAATTAAATCAGAAGTTATTAAAGTAATGAAAATGTTGCCTAAAATGAAACCAGGTAAACAAAGAGGGAAACCAGTAGGTGTTAGTTATAATATCCCGTTTTCTTTATTAGTAGAATAATATAGTTTAATAAGATATTTATAAAACGTTTAGAATAACTTCTAAGCGTTTTTTTTTGTTTAAAAAAACTCTAGTTAAAACACCTAATTGTAGATTGTTCTTTGATGTATTCCATATATTATAGGATCACAGAGCTAAAGTATGCAACTTTTAATAGTCATCTACAACATATAAATAAAATTCCTCTTACATGGAATTATAAAATTTAGTGCTTTACGCGAATGCTTACGTTAGACAATTCGAGTAATCGATATGTATCCTATATTTTAGTAAAGAAGAAAATAAAAAAATACTTAAGAGCTAGAAAAAAGTACTAAAAGTAAGTTGCTAAAATAAGCTTCTAAGCCAATAAGAAAAATAGATGATTAATGAATACTGTGACCTATTATAACTCGTTAGAGTAATTAAAAACGGATACTTTCTCTATTGTTTAATATTAAATAAAAAAAAATCCAAAGTAAAATTTACTTTGGATTTTTTATTAAAGCTATTTATTCTTTATCTATTAAAAGCCAATTTGGATTCCGATGACCAAACATTAACACTTTTAACTGAGTTGTTCACATACGTAACTTCTTGTAAAGAACCTTCATTCCAAAAAAACCATTTTCCAGTTTTTTTACCGTCTTTATAAAAAGCCAATTGAACTTTATTCCCTTGTTTGTCAAAACGAGTCCACTTGCCTGTTAATTTCTTATTTTTAAAATACCCTTCTTTACTAATAGTACCGTCTTCGTGATAATAAGTAGCCTTCACAAGCTCCCCTTCCGCTTCATAAGTTGGTGTTATATCTTGAGAGTATCCTATCGCTGCGATGCAAAACATTGCAATTGTAAGTATTTTTTTCATAATTTGTTTTTTTTGATTGTGTAACTTTATCAAAGATATGCTTTTTATAACAATTTACAAACATTAACATAACATTAAATTAACATTGAGTTTTACACAGTAACCAGCAGACATGCTCACTACTAAACTAAGAAGTATCATAGATAATAAAAAAAAAGACATAACGAAGTCTCTGTTATATAGCAAACCACGAGTTTTTTAGAAATTCTTTACCCTTCTTATAATATAAGAAAAAGAGCCAACGATACCTGCCTAATAATTAAACCCTACGAATACTAATGATCTAATATCTTTGTCAAGTAAAGGTTAAAATGTAGGCTTCTTCTTTTTTTCAGGAATTACTATAAAGTTTTTTAAATAAAAAGGTTCGAAGTAAGCAACATTTTCAATATCACCTTTTTTATATTTATCATAAGATAATATTGCCATTTCCTTTGAGGAAGGAAACTTATCATCTATAAAAATAGCATTTTTATGGGTAATTATTTCTTTGCATTTGTGAGCACCATCTCCTAAAAAATAAACTTTACCTCTATCTAATTCATCAGAAAAAGAAGTTTCAACTATAATTTCCGCTTTAATTTCTCTTATTTTTTTGTGTTGTTTGTCAAAAACAGCAGCATAAACTTCCATTCTTCGTGCATCTAGCATCGGCACAATTACCCCACAATCAATAGAAGCAGCAAAAGAAAGAGATGTAAGCGTATCAATTGATATTAATGGTACATTTAAAGCAAAAGAGAGTCCTTTTGCCGCTGAAACACCAATTCTTAGTCCTGTATAAGAACCCGGACCTTTACTTACGGCTATGGCGTTTATTTCGGATTTAGAGACATTGCCTTCTTTTAGGATATTTTCTATAAAAGGATGCAAAACCTCAGCATGCGAATAGTTACCATTATTCAATTCTTTAAAAGCTATAATTTTACCACTATCTGCAATACTTACTGAGCAGTTTTTAGTTGAAGTTTCTATGTTAAGGATTATTGCCAATTGTTGTATTTTTTACAAAGATAGTATTTCAAAAAAAGAAATACCTCACAGTGTTTAATTCTGTGAGGTATTGTGTTTATCAGTTTTAATTACTTATTCTAGAATTAATTCACCAGAATAAAACTGCAGCACTTTTGTTTTAAAAACATAATCATACTTAGAACGAATCATAGCGCTTTCTGCACTTACCAAACGTGTTCTTACCAGATCGAAATCAAACAATGTCATAGTGCCATAATTGTATCTTTCTTGTGCATTTTTAAATGCTTCTTTTTGTGCTGTTAAAGAAATTGTTGCGGCTTGAAATGTCTTTAAACCAGATTTTACATCTAAAAATGCTTGTTCTATTGTTTGCTTTAATATCAATTTCTGACTTTCTAAACTCATTACAGAAACTTCTTTATTAATTAGAGACTGTGCAACTCTGTTCTTAGTTTGAAATCTGTTAAAAATTGGAATGTTTAATGAAATTCCAGCTCCATATTGAAAACGATCAAAAAATTGTGTTCCAAAACTACTATTAGTCTGTCCTGGGAAAAGGTTGTTAAATTGATGAAAATAAGAGGTCCCTGCGCCCAAATTATAACTTAATGTGGGCAAAAAGGCACTCTTTGCAATTTCTATATTGAAATCTGCATTTTCAATCGCTAGCTTTGCGTTTGCAATTTCTGGCATATAGTCTAAAGATTTCTGAAAAACAGCCGTGGAGTTATCATATAATAAATTAACCGAAGGAGTCTCCACCTCTATGGGTGCAACATCAAAACCTTTTACAGGTTCTTGCAGTAACTGTGCAATATTTAACAATGCCAAGTCCAATGCATTTTCTTGTAAAATTACACTTTGTAGGTCATTTGCAGCGGTAGATTGAAAATTTAATAGTTCTCCTTTTGCAATTGCACCTGCTTCAAATCGAGCCTTTGCAGCCTCAATTTGTTTTTTACTTATGGCTGCTTGTACACTTGCAACCTCTAAATTTTCTTTAGCAAACAATACATTTAAATACGTATTTACAACTCTTAAAGAAATATCATTTTCTATCTTTTTTAAGTCATATAAACTACTTTCTACACCTAATTGAGCCTGCTTATAAGTATTTGTATTTCTAAAACCATTAAAAATTATACCACTACTACTTAAATTAAGAGATCCGTTAAAGTTATTTGTATTTGTTAGAACACCTGTTTGGTCTGGTGATAAACCAACATTGTAATTACCACTTGAACTTCCATTTAAATTTGGCAAAAAATTACCTTTCGCAATGGCAACATTTTTTTCTGCAAGCTTTACGCTCAATTTATTTTGTTGGATAGAAATATTTTTGATTAATGCCTGATCAACGGCCTCTTTTAATGTCCACGTTTTTTGTGAAAAAGCAGCAATTGAAGAACATAATGCTACAAATAGAATGAATTTATTTTTCAAAATTTACAAATTTTATATAATGTTAACTAAAGATAAGACGAACAAAAATAAAATATGTTACAGGGTTTTACTCTTATTTAAATGTTAATTATTTACCTTCTTATTGTAGCGATAAATAGTGAAAAATAAAAGACCAATTAAAAGATAAGGAAAAACCATAAGGTACGTAATACCACTATTTACGCCTTCAGCCATCGAAATATCTCCATTTTCTACAACTGCTTTACACATTGCACATTGAGAAAACGTAGTTTTTGAAGTAAAAAAAATCAACAATAAAATAACAAGTGTTTTGTTTTTAAACATAATAAGGGGATATCATTAAATATACTATAACGCCAGTAACGGCTACATATAACCAAATAGGAAAGGTTTTCTTTGCTATTTTTTTATGCTCGGTGAAAAGCCCAAGTTTTGCCTTCATGTAGGTAATCAACACCAAAGGAATTACAATTACAGACAAAACAATGTGCGTAATTAAAATAAAATAATAGACATACTTTACAAATCCTTCACCACCAAAAGAGGTCGAATCTGAAGTCATATGGTATGCTATATACATTAGTAAAAACAATAAAGAACAAGCTATTGCTGCAGTATTTAATTGCTCGTGTAATTTTTTATTTCCTTTTTTTATAGCGATAACTGCTGCTATTAATAACACTGCAGTTAGCCCATTTATAGACGCATAGATTGGCGGAAGAAATTTTAGCGGAGCTACATCAAACCCCAAACTTCTTAGATTAACACCAAATAAAGCCGCTACAGCTATTGGAATTACTACAGACAATGCCGTAATAATTTTTTTATACTTTTTTTCTTGTGCTAGATTATTCATTCAGTAATATTTTAATGTCTTCTTTTATTTCTTTTATTTGATCTGGAAAGCCATTATCTTCTAGAGCGTTATAATAAATAATTGTGTTTCCGTTTTCATCTTTTCTAGAACGAATAAATCCATTTTTATCAACCAAAGCAAAATAACCAGAGTGTTCAAAACCACCATGTTCATCCTCGCCTTTCCCTGCATACAATTGAAACCCTTGTTTTGCTAATGCATATACCATATCATCAGATTTACCTGTAAGTAAATGCCAATTTCTGTGTGTTATTCTATTTATCTGTGCATACTCCTTTAAAATTTCTGGAGTATCTATTTCTGGTGTAATAGAGATTGAAGCAATTCCGAAATTTGGATTGCCAAAAAAGGCATCCTGAATGGTTACCATTTTTTGATTCATTATTGGGCAAATACTAGGACATGTTGAAAAGAAAAACTCTACTACATATACCTTACCCTCATAACTTTTATTTGTAATTGTTTTCCCTTCTTGATTTATGAATTCAAACTCAGGTACCTTTCTTTTCTGAGGATTTGCTTCATTCGTTTTTAAATATTCTAACGTAGTATCTGCTTTAAACCTATCTACTACTTTTGGCACCGTGTAAATACCAAATAATAAAATAATAAATGCAATACCTATATATGAATACTTCTTTTTCATAAGCCTACCTCTTTTCTATCTGCTTTATTTTTATTTTTAAATGCAGCGTAATATTCGTAATAGAGTACGTTTATATCATCTTTCATTATTTTCTTTAATTCTGCAACAGAATTCATGTCATACCCAACTAGTTTCCTTTCTTTCTTTTCTTCATCGTCTGTACGCTCTCTTAAATATCCATTTTTATCCACTATAAAGGCATCAGAAGTATAAAAATTATCTAGAGAAGTATTCGTTTTAAAGCTGTCAAAAAATGTGTTTATATTTTCTCTAGAACCGGCTGTAAACTTCCACTTTGCCATATCTGTGAAAGCACCAAGTTCTTTTTTAAAGCTTAAGACTTCTTTGTCGGTGCCTTTGGGATAAATCGCTATAATTTGAAAATCATTATGTTCAATGAATTTCTTATAAATATTTTGATTCAAATTAAATACACCTCCCTTATTATTAGCAATATCACCCCCTAAAAAACAAATTAAAGAAACTTTATTTTTTAGTGTTTTTGTTGAATCGACTATTGAGATATCTAAAGTATTCTCGCCATAGATTGGTAGTTTAGCAGCGTTGTTTATTCCTGTTGACAGTAATAAAAAACACATCAGTGGAAAAATAAATAGTAAAAATAAAACGATTCTTTTTTTAGTGAAAAATTTCATAATTCTCTTTTAGTGTGTACCTTTTATGTATAAAAAAAGGTGGTTAAAACCACCTTTTAAAATTTTATATTACCATTTTACAAGTGGTGATAATGTATCGAATATGTAGCCTCCTTCAAATAAAAATAGTGTGACGAGATATGAGATTAAAAAGACGGCAGACCACACAATAGAGCGTCTAAGCCATTTCTTCTCTCCTTCTAAGTGCATAAAAACCCATGCAATTCCATATGCTTTTGCTAGTGTTAAAATGATGAAAATCCAATTTAACCAACTTGTACCCATACCTTGTAAATGCAAGGCTGCAGGTTTAATAATACCTAAGTATACTTCTACTATTGTTATAAAAGAAAGAATACCAAAAACTATCCATATTCTCTTTGTGTTCGATTCGTGTGCGTGTGCCATTTCTTCTATTTATTTTTTTGTTATACTAAGTAGAAAAAGGTAAATACAAATACCCAAACTAAATCTACAAAGTGCCAGTATAAACCAACTTTTTCTACCATTTCGTAATGTCCTCTTTTCTCATAAGTTCCTAGAATTACATTAAAGAAAATAATAATATTAATTGCAATTCCAGACACTACGTGAAAACCGTGAAAACCAGTAATAAAGAAAAAGGCATCTGCAAAAATTGTGTTACCATATTCGTTTTCCTCTAAATTAGCGCCTTCTACAACTCTATCTGTTCTTGCTAGCATTGCAGAACCTGCTTCTCTAGAAAGAATTGTTTTTTGTTTCTTGTCTAAATCTATTAATTCTGTTCTTACTTGAATTTCAGGATTTGCATTATACGCTTGAATTACTTGTGCTACAGAGTAATTAGCAATTGTACCCTCCTCTTCAAACCACAATCCGTTTTTCTTAGTATGCTGAACTCTACCGTCTGTTCTGTTACCAATAACAAAATCTGCCAAAGCAATTTGTTTACCATCTTTTACAAACTGTAACAACTTACCTTCCGTTGTTTTTACAGCCCCATAAGACCCTTTAATAAAAGTATTCCATTCCCAAGCTTGTGAGCCTACAAAAATAATACCTCCAATAATCGTAGCAAACATATACCAAGCTACTTTATTCTTTTTCATTTGATGACCAGCGTCTACCGCTAACACCATTGTTACAGAAGAAAAAATCAAGATAAACGTCATAATTGCAACGTAAATCATTGGAAAATCTCCATGCACAAAAGGTACGTGCGTAAAAACCTCATCTGCAATTGGCCAAGTGTCTATAAACTTAAAACGTGTTAACCCATAAGCAGCTAAAAAACCAGAAAAAGTTAATGCATCTGATAGGATAAAATACCACATCATCATTTTACCATAACTAGCGCCAAATGGTTTCCCACCTCCGCCATTCCAGATATCTTTTTTGTCAGTTGGTACAGCAATATTTGCTTCCATAAATGTATTCTATTGATTGAATGTTAAAAATAGTTTTGCAAAATTAATCATTTTTCATCACCTAATAAAATAGAAAAAGAAAAATAGATAAATCCATAGTATATCTACAAAATGCCAGAAGATTGCACCGAGTTCAAACCCCAGCAAATCATTTGGTTTGTACTTATATTTAAAATGATTATAAATAACAACAAAAAGCACAATTACACCAGCCAATAGGTGTAAAACATGCATTAAAGTGATGCCAATTATAAACGATGTAGATACTGTACTTCCTGGTCCAGTAAAATACAGGCCTAAGCCTTTAAGTTCATTAAAGCCTTCGTATTGTTGCCAGATAAAGCCAATTCCTAGAAATAAAGTTACTACTAGTAATATAAGTGACATCTGTCTTTTTTCTTGCTTCAAAAATCTTTGAGACAAGATTATTGTAATGCTGCTCGCAACAATTAAAAAAGTACTAATATAAAAAGCATCAGGCAAATCAAAAGTTACCCAATCATCTCTTTCCATACTAATTACGTATGCACTTGTTAAGCCTGCAAAAAACATCACCATACTTATCATAGAAACCCACAACATTGGTTTTCCAGATTTTCTTCTGTTAGCAGTTTTTTCTTGTTCTAATGTTTGTTCTACCATCTTCCTTTTTTAATGTAAAAATTTATCTACTACGTATATAATTTGTACAACTGTAATGTACAAGACACTCGATAACATTAATTTTCTCGCATCTATATTTTCTTGACTTTTATAAAGTTTAACACCATAATATAGCATTACAATACCCAATAGTGCAATAATTACCGCGGTTATTGGATAAATATAAAACGCCCCAGATACTTTTAAAACTGGCGCTATAGAGACTAAAATCATTATTCCTGTATAAAAAATAATTTGCTTTATAGCCCCTCTATCTTTAGTTCCCATAGGCAACATATTAAAGCCCGCTTTTTTATACTCCTCAAACTGCAACCAACCAATTGCCCAAAAGTGCGGAAATTGCCAGAAAAACTGAATCATAAACAAAAATCCTGCCTCAATACCAAAATTATTAGTTGCGGCAACCCAACCAAGCATAAAAGGAATTGCTCCTGGAATTGCACCTACAAACACTGTTAAAGGTGTTACTGCCTTTAAAGGGGTGTAAACACATGTATATAGGAATATTGACACTGCGCCAAATAATGCCGACTTAGGATTGATGCTATATAGGATTGAAATTCCTAAAACGGTAAATACTATTGCGATTGTTAATGCAACGTTTACAGACATTCTACCTGTTGGCAAAGGTCTGTTCTGCGTACGTTTCATGATAGCATCTGTATCTTTTTCTATAATTTGATTGAACGCATTAGAAGCACCAACCATGAAAAAACCACCAATAGCTAAAAGAAATAGTATAAAATAATCTACAGTTTCTACCGCTAACAAATAACCAGCAACAGAAGAAAACACAACACTTAAAGACAAGCCAACTTTAGTAAGTTGCTTAAAGTCTGAAATAATAGTTTTCATAGATGTTTTGTTGTCTGAAATAACGGCTGTATTCATATCACCATAATTAGCTTGCAAAGATATTTGATAAATATGAATTTACCATAGTTTTTAAAGCTTTTGATGTTAAATAAATAAAAAAAACCCACTCAATAAATTGAGTGGGAAAATTGCTATGAAAAAGAAAAAGTGTAATTCTTTAAAAGAACTACACATCAAAGATAATATATATATCTGTCTCTTATACACATCTGACGCTGCCGACGAATAGAGAGGTGT
>OJEF01000045.1_pt1 | contig 30080 bp, 48 predicted proteins | sample 1593041 | NCBI WGS metagenome assembly OJEF01 (sample SAMN05416790, study PRJEB24817) | seawater metagenome | isolation source: Sea water | place: Canada:Atlantic | collected 2013-11
TGTGTATAAGAGACAGGGTCTAAGTCATTGTTAGCTAAAGCTAAAAGTTCTACATCTGGCTCTAGTCCAACAAGTCGTGGTGGCGGTTATGGTGCTGGTGGTACTGGTAGAGCTTCTGCAAATAACTCATTTCTCAGTGGTGCCAGTGGTGGTGGTGTTAGTAGCCGTTTTGGTTCTGGGGCTGGAGTAGTAAAGGTTAGTAAAGTATGAAATTACCTAAAGAGTTAGGTTCGTTACACGATTTAAAAACAAGAGAACAGAAAGCATTTCAGAAGATGGCTTTATGGCACGATCTTCTTGATGATGCTTATGAATACTTCCTGCCTAACCGAAACCTGTTTGATGATTATTCGACAGGTCAGAGAAAGATGGATAGGATATTTGACTCTACTGCTATTGAAGCTATCCAACAGGGTGCAAGTAAACTTCAAGAGAACATTGCTCCTATCTGGGGAAGTTGGGCAACCTTTACTCCCTCTACCAGTGTCGTAAATTTGTTAAACTCTGGTGAGTATGATGTATCAGAAGAAGAGATTAGAGCTAACCTAGAACAACAAGCAGTGATTGTTTTTGATTACATTAACCGATCTAACTTTGGTACACAGTTCTTTGAGCATGCACTAGACCTTTTGATTGGTACAGGCACGTTAAGAATTGATGAAGACGAAAGCGATGATATGCCCATCATCTTTAATGCTATTCCGCAGAAAGGTATTGCCTTTGAAGAGGGGCCGCATGGTTCTATTGAGACTCATTGGCGCAGATTTACTGTTAAGGCGCGTAACTTAAAGCGTATGTGGAAAGGATTTAAAGCGTCTAACACTGTTAAGAACCTTATAGAAAATCAGCCTGATGCTGACGTAGAGATTAGTGAGGGTGTTGTTTACATTCCTTCCTCTAGGACTTACTACGGTTGCGTATGGGTTACAGCAGAAGATAGAATTAGCTGGCAAGAAGACTTTGGTAAATCAAGTCCGTGGGTTACTGGTCGTTATTCTAAGGTAGCTGGAGAGATTCGTGGTCGTGGCCCTGCTATCCAAGCCCTTCCTGATGTCCGATCTCTCAACAAAGTAAAAGAGTTTGTCCTACAGAAAGCCGCTATTGACCTATCAGGTATGTACACTGCTACTGATGATGGTGTGACTAACCCCTACAATATTGTTATAAGTCCAGGAGTTGTTATTCCAGTAGGTTCTAATAACTCGTCTAACCCTTCTATTCAGCGGTTGGACACTGGTACTAACTTGCAACTAGCGCAATTTGAGATGAATGAGCTACAAAACTCTATCAAACGTGCTTTGTTTAATGATTTGCGTGATCCTACTGGCCCTGTTCGCTCTGCTACTGAAATTGCTATTGACTCAAGAGAACTAGCCAAACGTATTGGTTCAGCCTTTGGACGACTACAGACAGAAGTATTGGTGCCTATCCTTAAGCGTGTTGTTCACATCTTGACTCGTCGTGGACTACTTCAGCCTATCCAGTTAGATGGTCGTGATATTGAGATTAAATTCTTATCACCTTTGGCAAAAGCACAGGATGGTGAGGATATTATCAATGTCCAACAAGCTGTTCAGTTTGTATTGCAGAATGCTGGCCCTGATCAAGCTAAGATTGGTTTCAAGCTAGAAGACTTTGGTACATGGGTAGCTGGGAAAACTGGTATGCCTGCTGAGTTAGTACGCACTCCAGCAGAGAAAGCACAGATCATTCAGGCTGGTGCTGAAGCGGCACAACAAGGTCTAGCGACTTCACAAGCTCCGATGCAAGTTCAATGAGTTGGTCAGAAATTAACCAATCTGCCGACCCTGCTCTTGCTAAGAAACAAGCAGGAATACGCTTACAAAATGCTTCTGATTTGGCTAAGTCTTATCACAGAGCCTTTACAACTGAGGACGGTCAGCGTATCTTGTCTGACCTGACTAAGCGATTTGTCTACGATAACGACACTTCCTTTGGATCAGGAAACATTAATTATGAGGCCGCATACCATAATGGGGAAGCTGGAGTAATTAAGTTTTTAATCAATCAAATGAAGCAAGCTGAAATATTATAGGACTACATTATGTTAGATGAACAGGCCGCACCAGAAGCACAACCAGAACGCGATACCCTGCTAGATCAAGCACAACCTAGTTTAGAAGCAGGAGAGTATTTTCTTACCGATGGCATCAAAGGTACAGGCGATACCCCTGAGTGGTTGAACACTGAGAAATATAAATCTGTTGCCGAACAAGCTAAAGGATATGCTGAACTATCCAAACGGTTTGGTGGATTTAAAGGCGCACCTAAAGACGGTTACGCTACCCCTGAAGGTGTTGAGAAAGACGATGCTCTATATCAAGAGTTAGAAGCATTCGCTACTAAGACCAATATGAATGGCGATGCGTTTAGTGAAGCATGGGAATTGTTATCAACACAAGGCCAAGTAGCAGAAGAGTACAGTCAAGAAGTAGAGTTAAGCAAGCTAGGTGACAATGCTCAAGAGCGTATTAAAACTGTTGAAGGGTTTATGAAGAACAATCTTGATGCAGATACTTACGAGCAAGCCAGAGGATTGGTTAACAGTGCTGAAACTATCCAGCTTGTTGAGATGCTAGTAAGGGCTACTGCTCCTACCAAACTTCCAATGGAGGGTGGTCACAATCCAGAAGGTTTGTCTAAGGAAGCTATTGAAGCAGAAATGTTTAGAAAGGATGAACACGGCAATCTATTGAGAAGTGTAAGTCCAGAGCATAACGCTAAAATCGCAAAAATGTGGGAAGCCTTTGGTGGCGACCAGTAGTAATCCATTGATTCTTATGGGGTAAAAGGTGTATAATCCAAACACTGGATACCCTTTTCCCAAAGGCCCAGTAAATTTAGGTTGAATGCTGACCAATTTTACTGGGTACTCAGCTTAAACCTTGAAAAACTATTTAATTTATTACTCTTTTTCGAGGACATTCTTATGAGTAAGACTCTATCGTCCGTTGCAGTCACAGAATTTGACTCAATGGTAAAACACGCCTATCAAGGCACAGGGCTATTGAAGCCTGCTGTTACTATTCGTAACAACGTAGTTGGTGACACTTATAAATTCCGTCGTATGGGCAAAGGCCTTGCTAACCAGAAGTCTACTTCTGATTTGGTAACTCCTATGAACGTAGCGCACGAATTTAAAACTGCTACCCTCACTAACTGGAACGCTCCAGAATACACTGACATCTTTGACCAAGCTGATGTTAACTTTGATGAGAAGCAAGAACTAGCAAGCACTATTGCGGACGCTATTGGCCGCCGTTGTGACCAACTTGTTATTGACGCTCTAGATGGTTCTACGCCAGATGCCGCTGATATTGTTCATGGTGGTGTATCTTTGACTATGGCTAAGATCATTGCCGCACAGGTTTCTTTGCGCGGACAGAATGTACAAAACTCTAATCTTTATGCCGCTGTTAATGCCGCTGGACTTGGTGGACTTTTGAATGATGAGAAAGCAACATCTTCTGATTATCAAACAGTTAAAGCTCTTGTCTCTGGTGACGTAAACAGCCTAGCTGGATTCCAGTTTATCATTCTTGGAGATCGTACAGAAGGTGGCCTAAGCGTTACTGCTAACACTGTTGACTCTTGGTTCTTCCAACGTGATGCTGTTGGCCTTGCTATCGGTATTGACATGAAGACTTCTGTAGATTGGGTTCCAGAGCGAACTTCATATCTATGTAACGGTATGCTTAAAGCAGGTTCTGTTGTTCGTGACAACGGTGGTCTGGTTAAAGTTGAATACAAAGACAACGTATAAGGAGAGTCATCATGGCTTTTGCAAGATCAGGTTTATGTCGCATTGGCGGCTCAGGAACAGGTGGTTCAACTTGGCAGTATTCTTCTGCTGATGCTAAAGCTACCGTCGCGGGAGCAGATTACTTTCTTTCTGCTAACGACGAGTTAGACATTGGTGATGTCATCATCGGAGTAGATACTAGCACTCCAGCAACACCAGAAGTGTTTATCACTTATGTTAAAGCTCAATCAGCTACAAGTATCACTGCGGCTGGCGGATTAGTAGTAACCGCATAAAGTAGTATAGTAGTAAACTGACTGGGGGGTTCGTCCCCCCTTTCTTTAATAACTTAGGATGTATGTATGGCTAGTAAAATCCAATTAATTTCTAACGCATTAATTTTAATTGGCGATCTGCCTATCACATCTTTAGAAGGCAATTCTCGCGCCCAAACTGTAGCTAACAATCTGTATCCTAATATTGTACAGAACGAGTTAACTAAATACAGATGGGGATTTGCGCGGAAGAAAGGCCAGTTAGACTTAACAACTGAAGTTCCAGTAGGTACTGAATGGCAATCTATTTACCAATTACCTGCTGATCTCTTATTCCTTATTAAAATTAATCCGCAAGTTCCATATGGCTTATACGGTGACAAACTGTATTGCAATGCAAGCTCTGCCATATTTGCTGATTACATATACAACGCTCCAGAATCCACATGGCCTGTTTACTTTAGTAAGATGATTGAGTATGCCCTTGCTATGGATTTTGCCCCTTCTATTCGTGACAGCGCGGCTTCTATGGATGCCAATGCAAGACAGTATCTTAATGCTTCTCGCATGGCTAGATTTACGGATTCCCAACAATATCCTGTAGTGCCTATAACCGACCGTCCCTTTATTAACGTAAGGTTCTAGTTATGGCAAAGTCCAAGTTTCTACAAAGTTCATTTGTTAGCGGAGAGCTATCACCCCTACTTAAAGGGCGCGTAGACCTTGAACAGTACTATCAGGGTGTAGCTACTGCTGAGAACGTCTTAATCGTCCCACAAGGGGGTTTAAAGCGCAGAGCAGGGACTCAGCACGTTGATGTGGCAGAGAAGATATTTGAACCTTTTATATCTGCTGGATTAGAGCAACAATTTAGTTTTGTTGTAACAGTTGGATTGCCTCTTGTTGGTAGCACTTATACCAATAATTCTTCTACATTTACAATTACATCTTATACTGGATCAAGTCTTCCATATACAGTGTATGCAGATAGAACTGTAGGCACAAATGATCCTACTGCCAGCGGCACTCTTGTCAAAACAGTTAGCACTCCCAATCTTACATACACTTCATTTCAGACATTTGTTGTAAGTATGCCCGAAGGTGGTACTGCGGCTAATATTAATGACTTTGATCCTGCTACTGTAGGTCTGACTACGACTAATATTGGAGTAAATGGTACTGGCGCTAATCCTGATTATGTAGTTGCGTTTTACAATATTGCTGGGACAGTTGATCTAGGCAAAATAGTCGATGTTAAAAACATTCAATTAAGTGGTGCTGGTTCTGGCGTATTTAAAATACAGGCTTCTGTAGACAATGTTTCTTGGGGTACTTTTTTAAGCATGACTGTAACTGCAGAAGCGCAATCATTTAGAATTAGATTATTAGATTCTTTTGATTACAAATATTTTAGAATTGTTAGAACTGGTGATACTGGTGATCTTGGTACGTTAAAGATTCAGTTAAGTGAATTCAATATCTTGTATCCAACAGCTACTGCTTCTGATGTTAAGACATTTGATTTTAGTGTCGAAACAAATAGACATTATTTATGTGTTCTTACTGGAGGTGCTGATACTACACCCTCTTATGGCAACATGGCTATATATAGAGTTACTGATCAAACTTCTAGCTTTACGCCAGTAGCTAATTTACCCATGCCGTTTAAATCTTCTGAAGTTGCTGATGTCCGTGATGTGCAGACAGAAAATGTCATGCTGATGTTTCACGAAAATCATGCCCCACAAAGAATTATAAACACAACTACAACAACTTTTGCTGTTGATGATATTCCGTTTCTGAATGTTCCTCAATATGATTATGATGACGCAGAAAGTCCTACGCCTATAAGCTATGTGACTACATTAACATTAACCCATTTTGAAGTAGGCGATAGATTCCAAATAGATGTTGAAGGTGTAATAAGTAAAAATATTACATTAACTGGGTCGGCATCATCAACTGCGGCTAACATACAAAGAAACCTACAGGAAATGCCTATATTTGGTGATACAGGTGTTGCTGTTACAGGTGGTCCTTCTGCATTTACAATTACTGTGTCTGGCGAATCTACAAAATCGTTTGAGTTGTGGTCAGGATTTGCAACCTCAGATAGTGGGGGAACTGCAAATGAAGTAGCTTTTGCTTTAGTAACGCAAGGATCACCTCGCAAAGAAGATGTATGGTCTGCTACTCGCGGCTATCCTAAGACTGCCGCATTCTATGCTGGACGGCTATGGTTAGGTGGCACAAAATCAAAACTACAAAGTTTGTTTGCTTCTAGGTCTGGATCATTCTTTGATTTCTATACAGAAGAAGGTGATGCTGACGAAGGTATCTTTATTACAGTATCTTCTAGGAACTTAACAGAAATTATTGACATTAACCCTGATCGTGGATTACAGGTGTTTACTGCTGGTGCAGAGTTTCTTGTTACTGGCACTACTCCAGCGGATGTTGGTGTTCAAGCGCAGACTCAACATGGGGCGTTTGACCTTGAAGTAAAATCCGTTGATGGTGCTACGTTGTTTATTGACCAGAATGGAAAGGTATTACGATCTTATTTATATAACTTTAATGAAGATGCTTATAACAGTACTGACATTTCTGTATTGTCTTCTCAGTTAATAGATAGCCCAAAAGATGTAGCTGTTTTAACTGGCACAAAGTCTGAAGATGCTAACTGGGTATTTATTATTAACCAAGATGGCACTGCTGGTATTCTGAATACGCTTAGATCGCAGGATATTAATGGGTTTACAAAGTGGATTAACGGATACACGAACTCAGACTATCCTTTAGAGCTTGTGTCTGTTTCTGTCGTTAACAATGATCTATTTATAGTTAATAAAAGAACTACCGCCTCTGCGACAACTTATACTATAGAACGGTGGAGCTTTGACTATCTATTGGATTCTTCTGTACGATTATTAAGTACTACAAGCTTGGTAGGAAACAACCTGTATCTAGGGACTTCTTACTACAATGGAGAAACTGTTAACGTTGTACTACAAGGATTTACTCGCCCTAATCGTGTTGCTATTGATGGTTATATTCTACTCACTGATACCGAGAAAAACATTCTGCTAGATAACGATCCTGTTACTGGTGCGATAGATGTAGAGGTTGGCTATAACTTTGTGCCTAAGATTGTACCTATGCCATTGAACACTAATTCTCAAGCGATTGCTGGTCAAAACCAGATGCGTGAAAAGAAAATAAACAGAATGAATCTAAGAGTTTATGAGAGTGGCAATATTAATATTGATGGAAATCCTGTCCCTATTAGAGAGTTTGGTGATGCGGCTGATAGCCCATTAGGAACACCCTTGCCAACACAGACAGGCATTATACAAAACAACAATGGCGGCAATGGTTGGGGTATAGAGGTTGTTCCAGTCATTACTGTACCTGATCCAAGCCCTTTCCATCTTCAGGCTATTGAGTACGAGGTAGAGTCTTCTTGAATGAGTTAAGAAAGCAGGACGACATAGTAAAGCTACAGACCTTGATGTTGCAAGGTGATACACTTGAGTTAGAAGTAAAACACCATTTTAGCGATGGGTTGTATGCAAGAGAGTTGTTTATACCAGCAGGCGTTTGCTTAGTAGGAGCGTTACATAAGACTACACATTTGTACACTGTAGTAAAAGGCAGATGTAAGGTGTCTAGCCAGTTTGGAAATTTGGATATTGAAGCTCCTTTTATGGGTGAGACAATTCCACAGACTAAGCGTGTTATATACGCTGAAACAGATTGTGTTTGGGTTACATACCACCCTACACATTTAACTGATATAGAAGAGATAGAAAAGGCTTTATTAGAGCCAGAATGCTAAAGATGATTGATGATCACGAGGCGTTTAAAAAAGAATACAAGATTACTGATGAATTAGAAAAGTTAGTATTAGACATAACCAGTGATTTAGATTTGTCTGACATACAAGGAGTTAAGCTAAGTAACTCTGATATTCATGGCTTGGGTGTTTTTGCAGAAGATTTTAAAAAAGATAAGATTATTGGTTACGCTAGGCTAGATGGAAATCGTACTATACTGGGAAGGTACACTAATCATGCTAAAAGCCATAATGCAAAACCCATTAAGATCGGCAATAATATAATGTTATATGCCGTTAAAGATATAGAGCAAGAAGAGATAACTGTGGATTATAGAGACATGATTGATATTAATAATGAGCTAAAGGTGATTCTATGAGTTGGGTAATAGTGGCTGTTACTACATTGGCGGTAGGCACAGGAACAAGTGTATATGGTCAAATTCAATCTGGGAAAGCCCAGCAAGAATCACTTGAGCGCCAAGCTGAAGAAGAAAAGATTGCGGCTGAAAATCGAGAGTTGCAACGTAAACAAGAGCTTAATAGAGTTCTTGCGGCTAATGCTGTTAGTGCGTCTATGTCTGGTATTACTGGTGAAGGTACTCCTGCAAGTATTGCTCTTGAAAGTGCAAAGCAAATTGGCTCTAGTGAAGGTATGATTAATCTATCTGAAAAGCTTAAACGCGCTCAATTACGCAGGCAAGGTCAAATGGCTAGAAGCACTGCTAACATACAAGCAACTTCTACTTTATTATCTGGAGCCTCTAAGGTAGCTGGAGGATTGCAATAATGGCTAGACAACCTAGACAACAACCTATTGGCTTCTACGGCAAGTTTCAACCTACTGGTGTGGATAACTCTGCGGCTCAACGTATGCAAGCTCTGGCTGGTTTAGGTGAGACTGTAGCTGGTGTTGCTGAACAGTTTGGGGCTAGAAAAGCTAGTGAAAAGAAAGCACAGGAGGCTATTGTTGCCAAAGAACAAGCAACGCAAGCTAGGATGAATGCTCCAGAAGAAGCGGCAATGCTGGTTCAGGAAGCTCGTACAGAAAATCCTGATGGAACAGTTACCTATTCTGCAATCCCTAGACCTGTTGGGCCTGAAGCTGAATTAAGATTAAGAACAACTATGGCCGCTCAACTATCAAGCACAAAAGTAGACGCACAAATAAAGTTTGCTGAAATTGCAGAGAAAAACCAAGGCGACCCAGAGGCCTTTTACAATGATGCTGAAATATATCGTAAAAGCATAATTGGAGCGTCGCCCATAGAATTGCGAGATACATTAAACCTTGCAATGGTTCCAAAAATTCAGGCTACATTTAAAACGCTTAATACTGCGTTTGGGAAAGCAACCGACGAAGCAAATCTTGTTTCTCTTAAAGACAATAAAGATTTCATGTTTGCCGAGCTTGGAAATTCAATTCAAAATGGCACATTTGATCGTGAGCAAACAGCAAGCTTATATTCTACAATAGACGCTATCGGTAATGCCGACCCATCATTTAATACTGCTGGCGCAAGGCGAGAAATAGATAATTATATTTATGAGCAAACAGCTTCAAAAGTTATCGGGGATATAGCTGATAAAGATGGGATTACTGCGGCTAGGGGAGTTTTAGAAGAGCTAGAAAATTCTCCACTACCCGCTGGCTATTCTCAAGAAGACTTGCGTTCATTTATTGAAACTGAGACAGGCAACTTAACACGCAAAGCTTCGGCGTTAAAGGCAATAAATACTCAAGTGTCTACCGAGTCTAAGGCGGCTGTATCAAGTCTTGTCGAAGCTTTAGGCTTAGGATTTGAAGTAAGTCAGGCAGAGCAAACTCGCGCACAAGGTTTAGTGCAGACTCCAGATCAACAAGATAAGATTGATAGGGCGCGTAGAGTGTCTGCATTTTCTGTTATGTCTGAGGAAGATCGTGATGCGGTTATTAAAAATAGGGAAAGCGGCCAGCTAGATGACCTAGAAGACTGGAAGCAAATGATAGCTAGGGATATTGAAATACAGGATATGGCTAGCAAAGATGGTTATTCGCTTTATGCTAGCCAAGGATTCATTAAGGCAATACCTTTCGATGCGACTAACGCCGAGTCTTTTGCGCTTAAAAAAGAACAGGCTGGCCTTGCGTCTATTCACTATGGCGTTCCAGTATCTCCGTTTTCTGACGAAGAAGCTACAGCCTTGTCAGCATCTATTAACGGAATGAGTACAGAAGAGAAAGTTATTTTAGCTAACACTATCGGTCCTGACTCTGACGCTTGGGGACAAATTGCTGGGAAAAACCAAGGCTTGTTTGCTATGGTTGCTTCTATTGGCGATCAAGATCTTATGCAAGCTATTTTCTTAGGTCAAGATTTAATTACTAACAAATTACAAGTTAAGTTGCCAAACGATCCCATTGTTGGCGGGTACTTATCTGATTTTAACGATGTAGTGGGTGACATATACTTTGCTGAAGATAAACGTCACATCTTAGACGCTACCCTAGCTTTATACGCTCAGAGGGGAGAAGACTATTCGACGGATAGTTTTAAAGATGCCATACAGGAGGTTACTGGCGGGATAAAAGAAATTAACGACCACAAAGTACAGTTGCCTAGAGGCATTAGTAAAGATACTTTCCAGACTTATGTCGATAGATTTAGTGCTAAAGATGTTACTGCTTTTGGCGGCGCTTTCGGGTATACCCCAGAGCAAGCGGCTGTAGCGATACAAGATGGCCGTATTGTTTCTGATGGTGATAACAGATATCGCGTATTAGTTAATGGATCGGTTCCACTAACTTCACCTAATGGGCAAAAGTTTATCTTTAGCTATACTGAGTCTGTAGTTAGTGAGCAAGCAGGAATGGCCGCAGAACAAATGCAAAAAAATGCAGAGCTATTTAGAAAAGAGTACGGTATAAGTGCGCCTAAAGATACAACATATGATCTTGAAGCTGAATCTAAAAAGTTTTCTGAAAGCCGAAATAGAGCATTAAATAAAGCTGGATTTATTGATTTCTCCAAGAGGGGTAACTAAGAGTGCCTTTTGTATCTCGCAAAGATCAGAAAGAGCGTGATCAAACCTATCACCCCGATAAATTCGTAGATGTACCCGAAGAGTCTACCTATCTTGAAATGTTTAGAGGCTCAAGAGATTTATTTATAGACGAAAATCTTTCAACTTCCTTTATGCTAAATGTAGAAAATTATAAAGAGCGGAAAAAAACTGTAAGGTCATTAATTACAGATGGAATTGTTGATAGAAAAAAATATGAAAGTTATACAGGGCAGTTTGATTATGACAGGATGGCGGCTGACCTAGATAAAAATCCAGACACAAAAGGGTTAGTACAAACTGACCTAGAGTTATTTGCTGAAAGAAACGAAATTCTAGCAAAACGGCGAGAAGAAACTCAAAAAATACTTGACGCTGGTTCTGGCTTAAAGAAAGCTGTTGCAATTGGATTAGGAAGTATAGTTGGTTCTGGCCATGACCCCGCAGTCTTAGCTACATTGCCATTTTCAACTTCTTCAAAAGCAGTAAAGGGGCTATCTACTCTAGGTAGAGCGTTAGTTGTTGGTCGTAATGAAGCGGCTCTAGCTGTTGCGGCAGAAATTTTTATTCAACCATTAGTCTATTCGCATAAACAAAGTATTGACTCGCCTTATGAAGTAGAAGATGCGCTTACCGCTATAGCTACAGTTGGTATTGGCGCAGGAATATTAGGGGCAGGCGCAGATGCAGGAATTAATGGATTATCGGGTTACTTTAGGAGTGTGCGCGAGAAGGCCTCTCCTTTCGTTTCTAAGCCACGCGAGGATAAACTGCTAGAAGTGGACGGTGAAGTGGCACAAAGGGCTAACACGCCAGAAGAAGAGTCTTTAGAGATACTTTTTAGACTAGAAGAGGATTTAAACGCACAAAGAACTGCTAGACCTACTGATGTTGAAACTATAGAGTACAATAAGTTTAGGCAAGGCGAATACACAGATTTAGCACAGACCAAAGAAGCAACAATTAAAGGTCTGGACAAGGACATAGTTCGTTTTAGTAAAGAAGAACCTACTTTTGCTCGGTGGATTGCTGAGAATGGAGGATTGAATAGAGACCGTTTTGCTAGCGAGGGAGTTGATCTTGCTGACATGGCAATCGCTGGTGGATTTGGTAAGCCAGTATTTAGGAAAACTGGTGGAATGGGGCCAGATGAGTTAGCTGAAAAGCTAGTAGAGATAAATCGTATTCAGTCTTTTGATTCTAATGAGGCGCTAGATTTAGTAGTCGATATGGTTCGCAACCCTGCAAAAAGATTTAGCCAAGAAGCTGACATTTACCTTAGTGACTTAAATGCTAGAATCTCAATGCTAGAGTCAACAGAAGATGATTTACTTGAATCCGTATACCATGATGCTATTAAGCAAGACATTGAAGCTGATGTTGATATACTTCGCACAACACAGCAACAGTTAGATAATTTTAATGACTCTAGCCCAGCATACAGTGATTATGTAGATGCTTTCCCAGAATCTGTAGCTCCTAATGCCACAGTTACTTCCATACAACGTGATATTCTAGATGAAGCAGGACTGGCTAAAAACTATGATGATGACATGGCCGCTTTTAACGCACTTGAAACTAGAAATGTATTTGATGAATTTGACGCTATTGTAGATGGCGATGAATATATGAAGCGAGTAGATGATGAAATTGAAGGCTTAGAATCAGTAACGAGGTGTGCAATTGGCTAAATCTCCAACAGACCAGCAGAAGCTTGATGCAGGCATTGAAAGTGCTTCAAGCAAAACTGTTAAACAACCAAAGGCTAAGAAGCCTAAAGTTAAAAACATTGATCCTGTCCATACTGGCTATACTAAGTGTGTAGATGTTGCCGTCCAAACAGGAAGAATTACAAGAAAAGTAGGCGATGATATACTGCGATCAACTAATCCCGCAGAAGCAATATCAGGTTTGGTTAATACCTTGTCTAGACAGAAAAGGAATGCCGCAGTAGAAGCTGTTAGATTAGCTAACGCATGGACTCGCGTAGAATCACACGAAAAGTCTATGTATGACGGTCTTATGTCCGTGATGTCAAAAGACCCCTCTATGCTAGCTAAAGGTGGAAGCGTAGAAACAGAAACGGCTTTCTATTTAGGAAAATACCACGCAAAAATGGGAGAAGCCCTTAGTCGTTTTCGCACCAGAAACTTAGGCTGGACTCAAGATAAAGAGGGACTGAGAGAGTTTATAAGAGGCGTATACGGTGAAAAAGTAGCAGAAGCAGACATAATAAGATTTGCCAAAGATTATGGTGAGCTACGGTCTATTATGGTAGATGATTTTAATAAGGCTGGTGGTAGCATTAAAAAAAATAAAGAAGCCCTGTTGCCTCAAGTCCATGATTCTAAATCCATGTTAAAAGCTACAAAGCCTGTATGGATGGAAAAAGTAAAAAGCCTTAACTATGAAATAAGAAACAAAGAAACTGGCGAGCCTATAAATCCAGTTATGCAAGAAACTGCTTTAGATTCTATATTTGAGTCTATTACTACTCATGGATTAAACAAAGTAGGAGACTTTGAAATTCAACGTAAAGGCGGGAGGCTTTCAAGTAAGGGTTCTGACCAAAGAGTGTTGTACTTTAAAGACGCAGATTCGTGGTTATCTTACCATGCAGAGTTTGGTCGAGGGGATACCTTTACCGCAATTACGGACAATATGGAAGCAATGGCAAGTGATACGGCATTAATGTCAGTGTTTGGCCCTAATCCTGATAAAGTTTTCCAAGCACTTTTTACCCAAGCGCAAAAGACAAAACCCTTTAATGAACGCCAAAAGTGGATGGTCAATGCTCAGTATAATGTAACTTCAGGGAAGGTTAATCAGGGGGAGATGATTTCTCTTGCAGACTTTGCTCAAACCGCTAGAAACATAACTGCGGCTTCAATGCTCTATCGTGCGGCTATTGCTTCTATCTCTGATGTTGGTAGTGTAAAAATACATTCTCAACTAGCAGAAATAAGCTCACTCAAAGTATTTAATCGTGCTTTAAAGCTAATGCTTCCTACCATGAACAAAGAAGAAATGCGTGTCTTTGGTGTAAAGCTTGGGTTGATGGCTAATCAAATGATTGATCGGGCAGGCACGGCTAACAGATTTGCTGACGTATATGGAACAGGCCTTAGCACTAAGTTAGCAGGCACTACCATGAGAAGTACTGGCCTTGCTGGTTGGACTGAATCAATGCGTAAAGCTTTTGGTATGGAGTTTGCCGCAGGATTAGCTGATAACTTTTCTACACCTTGGAGCGGGTTAAGCCCAGAAAAGCAAAAGATTTTTGAAACATACAACATATCAGAAAAAGACTGGGATGCTTTTCGGGCGACTAAGACGCTAGACTATGAGGGCGCAAGGTTTGCTGATACTCTTCAAGTGGTCGGGGCTAAATTTCATCGCATGATATTGTCAGAAACAGACTACGCAGTGCCTACACCTAACACTAGAGTCCAAGCATTAACTACTGGTGGATTGCCTAGAGCAGACTTAGCAGGTACAGCGTGGAGATCAGCGACTCAGTTTAGCTCTTTCTCTCTGACGATGAGTATGTATTTGCACAGCAGAGGTCTAAAGCAAGCCGCAGTTAGTGGGAAAGCCGCATACTTTGGACAACTTGCCGTATATAGCACAGTCTTAGGTGCTATTGCTTTAACTGCAAAAGACTTAATAGATGGTAAAGAACCTAGAGCCATGGATAACGCCAAGTTTTTTAGGGATGCTTTTATTCAGGGTGGAGCAGGCGGCATCTTTATAGACTTTTTTGCTAAAGACCAAAACCGATATGGGAGTGGTAGCTCGGCGGGTCCTGTAGGACAGCTTTCTGCTGATGCAGTAAAGTTAACATGGGGTAATCTACAGCAAGCGGCAGTAGGTGATGATATGAAACTAGGGTCTGAAGCTATTGCTTTTGCCTCTAAGTATTCGCCTAATGCTTGGCCTATATCCATATTTAAAACAGCGTTTACCGATCAACTAAGAATAGCGGCTGATCCATCGTATGAGAAAAACTTAAATAGAATAATGAGAAAGCACGAAACAGAAACTGGCGCTGGGTACTGGTGGCGCAGAGGTGAACCATTACCAGAAGCCTTGCAGGACAATTAAAAAAGCAGTCAGTGATTTATAACGCATAAAATAGTATAATTGGCGCAGTAAGTGGCGCATTAAAATGAGGCAAGATAATGACCGTATCGGCATTAGTAACAAGAAATGACATAACGGCTACAGCCAGCCAGACAAGTTTCACCTATACTTTTAGGGTTCTTGAAGCTACTGATATGGATGTATACCAGAACGGTGCCTTATTAGCCTCTGGTTACACTGTAAACGATGTTGGCGTTAATACTGGTGGCACAGTAGTCCTAGACGTAGGAGTCCCTGTAGGGCAGATTGTGAGTCTTGTATTGGCTATGCCTTTAGATCGGACTACTAACTACCAGAACAGTGGTGACTTTCTTGCTGGAGATGTTAACGGTGATTTCGATAAGATTTACATTGGTGCCATTCAGAACGAAAATGAAGGTGGACGTAGCTTAAGACTTCAGGATGTAGAGCCGCCTACTGCTGGCGTTGACATGACTATCCCCTTGAAAGCGGCTAGGTTAGGTAAGTATTTATCGTTTAATTCTGTTACTGGCGCGCCAGAAGTGGTTACAGGAACAGGTGGCAGTGTAACTGATGCTTCTCTTGTTAATTATACTCCTGCTGGTGCTGGTGCAGTGGTTACTACCGTTCAAACTAAGTTACGCGAGTCTGTAAGCCTACAAGACTTTGGCGCGGTGGGTGATGGATCAACAAATGATACTGCGGCTATTATACTAGCTTTAAACTCTGGATTTAAAAACATTACTGGTAACGGATTAACCTATAAAGTTACTAGCGCATTAACTATTTCTGCGTCAGACATTACTTTGCAGGATATGGTTTTAGACACTTCAGCAACAAGCGGTGAAATTAGTTTTATTACTGCCTCTGGAACTCAAGGGTCTAATGTTGCTCTTACTGCTGACAGTTTAACAGGGTCTAATACTGTTACTGTTGGTGACACTAGCACGTTTGTTGTTGATGGCTACGCCTATATTTCTTCAGATGAAGTATGGAGTGCAACACAGACTGTACTTCTAGGCCAAATTGTTAAAATTAAAAGTAAAACAAGCACAGTATTAACACTGCACGATGATGTTCTTTACGACTTTAACACAGCAGACAGTGCTGTAGTAGCCCCTATTACTACGTTAAATAATATAACACTTAAAAATGTTACGTTTATTGGCGCAAACGATCTCAGTAACAACCAGACGGCTGTAAAATTTAACAAATGCTTTAACGTCAACGTAGAAAACTGTAGTTTTGATTACTACTCATACGCCTCAGCAGTCTTTGATCGGTGCATTCACTCAGGAGTTAATAATTCATCTACGCGATTTGCTCGTCTGTCAGGCTTGGCTTACGGCTTTGCAATTCTTAACGGATGTTATTCTGTATCAGTATCAGATTGTTTTTCGCAAGACCAACGGCACATGGTAACTATAGGCGACAATGAGGGTATTAACCTTTATATAAGGATTACTGGCAACCACGCGGCTTCAGCGGCAGATGCAGGAATTGACGCTCACCCTGCTTGTGACTTCATGGTAATCGATGGCAATACTGTTGAGGCTATAGGCGCGGCAGTAGATGGAATTATTTTTCAAGGGCAAAATTGCGTTATTAGCAATAACATTGTTGTTGGTAATTTGACTCAAGGCATTCGTGTACAAGCATTAACAGAGATTGGTACAGCTTCCGCAGTAGTTACAGGAAATAGCGTGTCCAACATAGGTAGTGCAGGAACTAATAAAGGCATATTAATAGACCAACACACAACAGGAAGTGTAAATAGTTCGGGTGTAATTGTTAGCAACAACAAGATTTCTGGCTCTTACGAATATGGTATTTATATTGTTGCAAATGACAATGAAATTAATGACCTCGTTGTATCAGGAAATGCGATTGTGGATGCGGCAACAATAGCTGGAATTTATGTTCGGTCTGATACAGGCGCGTCTGTCTCAAATTTAAGTATTACTGGTAATGTGGTTTCAAGTAGTGGAACGCAAGGCATTTACTTATTTGCGGAAGGAAGCACTGGCGATATTGCAAAGGGTAACATTACAGGGAACACCATTGGCCCTGCTGATTTTGGTATTCGTTTAATTAAAACGTCTGACATTGTAATTTCTGGTAATCAGAATCAAGGCACTTCACGCAAGGTACACACGACGACTACTACTGGCACTGTGATAGATCAAAGTGCGTCACCTGTGATTACGATGACTGGCTCTACATATACTGTTTTGCAAGATGCAGAATATCTAATAGCGAATCTTGCAGGAACTATTACTGTAACCTTGCCATCAGCCAGTGAATTTGGTGGAAGAGTCTTAAACATTAAAACAATACAAGCCCAGACAGTTGTGTCAGCATCTTCCGATGTTGTTCCTATTGGTGATACTGCGGCAGGAACTGCAATTCTACCAGCTACAGATGGAGCATGGGTGCTTATAAAATCAGACGGTACAAATTGGATTGTAATGCAGTCTAGCTAATATTAATTAAAGGATAAAACATAATGAGCATTAAACAGAATGGTGGAGTCTTTGGCCGCAACCCAACATTTAACGATGTTACTATTGAAGGTGATTTAATCATCAATGGTGAAGTCTTTACTGGTTTGGACTTTCAAGGAAGTTGGAACGCAAGCACAAACTCACCTGCTTTAGCCTCTAGTGTAGGTACTAATGGCGAGTTCTATATTGTGAGCATAGCTGGCACAACTGACCTAAACGGTATTACTAATTGGGGTATAGGCGATTGGGCTATATTCAATGGTACTGCATGGCAGAGAGTTGAAGGTGGTGCTGATGGTAACTTCAATGATTTGACGGCTAATAGTTTGAATGTGAATGGCACAGCCACAGCCAATGATGTAAACATTACAGATACAACGCCTAATCTAAAGTTTACTGATACTGATGGAAACAATTTAGCTAACATCACACAATCAGGCTCGCATTTGTATGTGGATAATGATTCAACAGGTAACATTCGCTTTAGGGTGGATTCTAATACCGAAAGGCTCACAGTAAACTCCACAGGCATAGACGTTACTGGCAACATGATTGCCGATGGCGTGGGTATTGGTACTAGTTCGCCTACGGCAAGCCTTTCACTGTCAAACGGCACTAATGACAGCAACGGCATTAAAATGCAAGCCTCTGGTTGGGGATATTATGCTAGGTCTGGTATTAATGGAACTAGCGGCGGTCAATTTATTCAATCAGCAAACTGGAATGCAAACACTAATGCTGTTGATAGTGCATCGTATGGCACTACCGCAATTATACACGATGCACCAAGTGGTAGCGTACAGTTTAAAACTGCAACTACAAATACTGTTCCAGCAGAAGCCATGCGCATAGACTCCAGCGGTAATGTTTTGGTGGGTAAGACTGCATCTGACCTAGGTGTAACAGCGGGTATAGAATTAAATGGTCAATACGATGTAGGTTATTTTACAAGGAGTGGCGAGAAAGCATTAGTCGCTAATAGGCTTGGAAGTGACGGAGACATTATGTCCTTCCGCAAAGACGGCGCAACCGTAGGTTCCGTTAGCGTCACAGGCTCCGCAACAGCCTACAACACGTCATCAGACTATCGTTTAAAAGAAGATGACGTAGCGATTACAGGCGCTACAGAGCGTGTCAAAGCCTTACGTCCTATCAACTTTGCATGGAAGGTAGATGGCTCAAGAGTAGATGGGTTCTTTGCTCACGAAGCACAAGAGGTTGTACCTGAAGCTGTACATGGCACTAAAGACGCAATGCAGGACGAAGAGTATGAAGTCACTGCGGCAGTCTACGAAGATGTAACTACTCCTGCGGTTGAAGCTGTGCTAGATGAAGATGGCGTGGTGATTACTGAAGCTGTAGCAGAAACTATTGAGTCCGTCCTAGTCACTGAAGCAGTCATGGGTACACGTAGCGTTCCTGACTATCAAGGTATCGACCAGAGCAAGTTAGTCCCACTCTTAACAGCAACCATTCAAGAGCTTATTGCTCGTATCGAAACTTTAGAAGGTAAATAAAATGACAACTTATGTAACTGCAACCATTGTAGCCCAGAACACTTGGACAGACACAGTATTCTTTGACGGTGACTTTAACTTCTCTGTCTCTGGAACCTTTGCTAACAGCGCTATTGTTACTGTTCAGCGAAGCACTGACGGAGCAACTTGGAAAGACGTAGATACCTTTACCAAGAATGGCGAGTTTGTAGGCTATGAACCTGAGCCTAATATGCGCTATCGTGCTGGGTGTAAGACTGGTGAGTTTGGTGCTACTTCTAGTATCGTCCTTAGAATTGGTGGCAAGTGGCGCACTCCTGTATAACTGAAAAGGATGTAGATAATGGAATACCTAATTGATTTATATGTACTTGCTACGTCAGTCGTTACTATCGCTAGTATTATTTGTAACTATACTGATACCCCAAAAGACGATGCGTTTGTTGCTCAGGCTTATAAACTCTTAGAGCAATTTGCGTTCTTGGGTGGCAAAGCTAAACAATAATATTCAAGGATGAAATGATGTCAACGGTCAAAGAAGCACTGCTTAAGCTTGAAGCACACGAAAGGGAGTGTACTGTTCGTATGGAATCTATCGACGACAAGTTTAAGAATATAGAGAAGCGCCTTGATGAAGGGTCTGCTCGCTTTAGAAAATCAGAGATGATGCTATGGGGTATCTATCCCCTGATCATTGGTTTGTTTCTTTTAGAGCGAGGGATGTTTTGAGTATTGTTGCTTCTTTGATCGCGCCTATCACTGGTCTACTAGACAAATGGATACCCGATGCCGACACAAAGCAGGAGATTGCATTTGAACTTGCAACGATGTCAGAACGCCACGCGCAGGAACTCGCAGTCGCTCAGATTAAACTCAACACCGAAGAAGCAAAAGGAAACTGGTTTCAAAGTTCATGGCGACCAGCTACAGGATGGGTCTGTGTGCTTGGATTCTCAGTTAACTTCTTAATCTCTCCACTAGCCGCAGGGTTTGGTGTCGAAATACCTCAAGCAGATACCTCAGTCATGATGCCTGTTCTTATGGGACTCTTAGGTCTTGGTGGTCTCAGGTCATACGAGAAAAGCAAGGGCATACAAGGCCAGTGAGATACTTCAAACTATCAGACTTTGATTGCCAAGAGACTGGCGAGAATGAGATGAATGAGGATTTCTTGATAAAACTTGATGACCTACGCCATGAGTGTGGGTTTCCGTTTATCGTTACCTCTGGATACAGATCACCTACTCACAGTATTGAAGCTAAGAAGGTTAAAGCAGGGACTCATGCACAAGGTATAGCCTCAGACATTCGTATTCATAATGGCGCTGAGGGCTTTGTAATCGTTTCTAAAGCAATCAAGATGGGATTCAAGGGCATAGGTGTAGCTAAGACGTTTATCCATCTAGACGTCCGTAAGACAATGCCTGTTATCTGGAGTTATTAAGCTGTTATTAAAAAGCCCCCGAAGGGGCAAAACAACAGAGGTATAAAAAGGAATAATGTTTAGAGCTTTTAGTTTGGCTTGGTTGGTTGCACAATCTTACCAAGAATATGAAAACCTGAGCGGTCATCACAAGTCTATTATACATCAAAGAACGGATGAATCAACTTTAATTCTTCTTCAGTAGGTGGCTCTAGCCAAATCTCTCCTTCATTCTCTACTTCCATCCAGATCAAATCTATTTCTTCTCTGGCATAAGCAGGCAATGCAAAGCCGTAGATCACCGCTTCAACAATACAATCTAGTCTTTCAGGAACGTCAGTCATTCCATATTGCTTTGCCCTAACTCTTAACTCTTCTAAATATCCAGTCATTGTAGTCTCTCCTCATGGTATTTAATTAAATCATTGAATTCTTTTAGCATTTCTCTGTAGTCAGCAGTGTATAGCTTTTTCATGTTTCGTTTGTCTTTATGCATCTGTCTAACAAAGTCTTCACCATACATATCTATCATCCATAGCGTGTACTGTCCCTCTGCACTACCTTTTGACATTCCAAAAGCATTGCATCCTTTACACTGGGGGTGGACATTCTCAATCTCAAGCGCCCAGTACGATGAACTACCTTTGGCTATGTAGTGACCACCATCACAACTTTTCCAGTGCATTCTTTTATCACAAGATACACACTGAACCATCCCATATTCGTCTGCCGCAGATATTCTTGACAGTTTTTGTATTGCTTTCAAACATTTAGAACGTAGTGTTGAGGCCATAAATTCACTCTATTTTACCATACCCTGTAGGGTAGCTCATATTTTACGCTAACCGCGCTGAAATGTACCTTAAAACGCCTTTAAAGGGGCTTCTAGGTATGCTAATGGGGGTACTTACCGCTTCCTAGTTTTCTTTCTCTCTTCATATTCTTTTTGTTCATCTCTGATTAGCAACCACCAACCATATATGAAAACGCCTATTCCCACAAAGAATGCTATTTTGATAATCAATTCCACAATGTTCTCCTTTAGCTAACTTGTTTACGTTTGAGTTTACTGTAATCACTATCCATTGGGACGGTTAACATTACACCGCCCTTAGTGGCAAGGTCATACACCTGATCTAAAAAGAAACACCACTCACCAGCCGATAGTTTAGTCGTGCTTTTGACTTGTCCTGCAACGGTAGTGGTTTTTAAAGTATAGTCTTGAGTGCCTAGAAACTTATGCTTCATTAGCATTTTGATAGTAGCTTCATCTTTTGCAGATGGTTTGGGTGTTACCCATTTCTCAGCTATCTTTCTACACCACATATGGAACAGTTTACTTTGAGAAGTAGAAGTGGCAGGGACATAGGCTTCTAAGCGAACAACGCATGGAATAGTGTAGTCCCAGTTCTCTAGCCTTTTAACGATATACTGCATACGCTTTTCAATATCATCTTTTGATTGAATTTTAACGTGATCGCCTTGAGTAATCATACAAGTTTCCTCTTTAGCCAACGTCCAGAAAAGGTAGCAGACGATGCTGTACTGTCGCGGTGACTTTCTCCCCTAATTCTAACGTCATGGGGTGTACACTGGGGTCTTCCATCTAGGCGTTTAGTCATAGCATTAGAGCCTAGCCCACACACTGCACCTAGTTGTTTAAACGTGTAGCTTTTACCTGAACTTAATTTATCGTGTTCGCCTGCAAACATAATTAACTTGGGTGCTTTTGGGCTAAGAAAAAGAGCATCTGTCGCTATTGTATGCCCTTTTAGTCTTGAGCATATGAAAGGAAAAGATACATTAAATGCTTCCGCTAAGTCATACCTTGAGTATTTCTCACCTGAAACAAGTCCAGCCATATCACCCTTATAGGTAAAGAACAGTGTTCTCTTGTCTACCATTTTGTCTATTCTTTCTTGAGTCATTTCTATTTCGTACATCTGTTGATCCTCTGTTAATTAAACATATCTTTTAATTTCTGTATTTCAGCTAGGCCAAGCTTTTTTCTATCTTCTTTAGTGCCAACACCTAACAACTCTTCTGGCTTATACAATCTGTGCGATAGAGTACCACCTGATCCAGTAAACACGCCTGAGTTAGTCAACAATCCCAGAATAGCGTCAACATCTGGAAACTCAAACCGTTTGTTTTGTGACTCCTTCTCAGTGTGAGTCAGATCAAACGCCTTGTTAATCTCTTCACGACTAAACTTAGCAATCCTTTTGCCGTACTCTCGTCTAGCTAACTGCAATGAATCAGCATCAGGCCATTGTGATTGCATGCGAGATACGCCATAGGTGTTCTGTAATCGCATAAAAAAGTAAGCAATAGAATCCTTCTCGCTATCATCAAACGAGGCCTGTTGACTTGTTGTAGTCGCTGTTAAGGCTTGCATATTCGCTTTTAGCATTTTGTTTATTTGCATTTTGAGCATTCCTCTTCTTGTCGTTGGTTTCCCACGTTCTAACGCTTGCTTGCCAGTCTTTCATTTTAGTATTTCCTACCTTCCAACCTTTGCTAGTGTAGAAATCAATAAAGTTCTGCGCGTCAATCGTGTTGTTTCTTTCTTTCCTACAGTAATCAGAAACCTCTTCTAATGTAGGCTCTTTAAATCTGATAACTTTCTTCTTTGGTAACTCTGGGGAACTTGTTTCCCCCACTGTATTATTAAATGTATTATTAACTGTAGTATTATCTTTAAACTTTTCTTTAAGGGGGTCTTTAACTTTTCTTGGGGAGGGTATTAAAGATTTCTTTGTGAGGGTATTAAAGTTTTCTTTAAGGGGGGTAGTTAGTCTTATATACCGATTAGATATCTGTTTAGTCCCCTCTTTGTACTGCATTTGAACATCAATGTAGCCGCAATCCCTCAAGTTACCTACCCATTTGCTCACTGATACTTTACTGACAGAATATAATTCAGCAAAATACTCATTCATTGCCCAGCAAAACCCCTTTTCATTGCATAAAGCAGTGATCTCACCATATAAAAGCTTGGCATTAGGTGTTAAACGTACGTCATAACGTACATCTGCAGGAATAACTGCGTAGTATCCTTTATTCATTACTCACCAGCCGCGATAAATTCGCTGACCTTAACATCGCAAGCACCAGCCAGCTTAGTTAGTGTCTTCATATTAGGTGATCGGTGATTGTTTCTAATTAAACTTAGAGTGGCAATGTCCAACCCTGCCTTAACTGCAAGCTGACTTTGATTTAAACGTAGGTCGTACATAAAATGGTCGATTGATTGATTAATATCCATGATGATTTCCTTGTTGTGAGCGTGAACTGTAAATTAATTTTAATTATTAGTCAACAAGTGTTTGACATTTAATAACCTATAGTCCAGAATAGATTTACAAAACAACAAAAGAGGAAAGGTTATGTACTACAGAGATGAGGATAAAAACCGTACTGGAGACTTGGATTATTTTGCTGGTTTCTTGAATAAACTTACGCACCAAGACGCTGATGATCTAGAGTTTTATGAGAAGCCACCAGTTTTGTCACCGCGAATATTTACAATGGAAGATAAACGCGCTTATGATGAAAAAGAACGTCAGATTCAGATTATTCTGGACGGATGGCAGAAAAGATGGGGTAAGCAATGAATACTCCAAGTGATATTGAGTTTTTAAATGATCTTGATCGCGGCAACTATGACTGTCAGCATGGCAATCAGGCGAGAGAAGATGAATCCGATGCTTATTACATAGCCTATGGCGCAAGATATGTAATGGAGCAAAACAAGTCAAAAGAGGAATTCTACAATGAGTAATACTTGGAAAACATTATCAGCAATAGACGTATCAAAAAATATTGAGAAGAAAGGCAACTTATCCTATCTATCATGGGCGTGGGCATGGTCTACTTTGATGGAGCATTACCCTGAATCTAGTTACACCTACTGTCCACCCTCTTTCTTAGAGAATGGCACTTGTGAGGTGAATGTTTCCGTAACTGTGGAAGAGAAAACCCACTCTATGTGGCTTCCTTGTATGGACAATAGAAACAAGAGCCTCGTCAATCCTAGTTCAAGAGACATTTCGGATGCTAGAATGCGCTGTTTAGTGAAAGCTATCGCCATGCATGGGTTAGGTGCTTACATCTACGCAGGGGAAGACTTACCTCAAGCCGCACAAAATGCTGTATTGTCTGATGAACAGGCGGCAGAGATTAAAAGCTTGCTTCAAGAGTACAAGGTGGACGTTAAAGAGTTCCTGAAATACTTTAAAGCTGATTCAGTTGATGAAATGTTAGCCTCTCACTTTTCTAGGGCGGTCAATGCGTTAAAGGCAAAGGCTCAAAAGTGATTATCTTAGACCATGAGCAGGGGAGTCCTGCATGGTATGACAGTCGCTTAGGCAGACCCAGTGCTTCCATGTTTAATAAGCTGATTACCTCCGCAGGAAAGCCCAGTGCTTCCGCTGATGCTTATATCAATGAGTTGATAGCTGAAAGATTGAATGGCATTAGGGTTCCTGTATACGTTAATGAGCATATGGAAAGGGGTACAAGACTAGAGCCTGAAGCTAGAGCGATGTATGAGTTTGTAACTGAGCAGAAAGTCACAGAATATGGGTTTATACTGGACGATTCTGAAGAGTTTGGTTGCTCACCTGATGGTCTAGTGGACAAAAATGGCGGATTAGAGATAAAATGTCCAGCTGATTCAACCATAATAGGCTATCACCGAAACAATAAATCTTTTATCACCAAGTACAAGCAACAAATCATGGGCTGTATGATGATAACTGGTGCTGAGTGGTGGGATTTAATGGCGTACTCTGAAACAATACCTCACCTGATTATCAGGGTGGAGCGAGATGAAGAGTATATTGAAAAACTGGCGGCTGAGATAGATAAAGCTGTTAAAATTATAGTAGATGAAACGGAGAAATTAGCATGAAAGTAGGTATTTCAGTACGAATTGATGTAACAAAGATCGACAAAGCGCGACTATACAAGGGTGAAAAGGGTACTTACCTTGATCTAACTACGTTTGTAGACACTGAGGAGAAAGATCAATACGAAAACAACGGCTTTATCAGTCAAAGTGTAGACAAAGAAGAAAGGGATCAGGGCGTAAAGACTCCTATCTTGGGTAATGTTAAGGTGTTTTACACTGGAGAAACTGAGCGAGTGCAACAGCAAACAAACAAGGAATGGGTTGATGAATATAAAGCTAACTCTGCCCCAATCACAGACGATATTCCGTTTTGAGCAAGGACATACAGATAGGCGGTAGCCACTACAAAGACCTTGAGATTCAGCCCATAGACTACATCATGGGCAACTCACTTGGATATTGTGAGGGAAATGTGGTTAAATATGTCAGCCGATGGCGTGATAAGGGTGGTATTGAGGACTTACGCAAGGCAAAACATTACATTGATTTCTTGATAGCGCATGAAGTGAAAGAATAACATTTTGGTATGTCGCTTATCGGTACAAGTCATTTTTAATAACCACGAAAGGTAGGTATAATGCGGCTTCACGAACATACTGAGGTTAACATGATACTATACGCCATATTGGTTATGGTGGTCGGATTGACGGCTATTGCTAAAGATGACTTATCAAACTAACAACGTCCTTCGGGGCGTTTTTTTGTGAGGTTCTATGAAGCATTTTATTATTCCAGATACGCAAGTTAAACCCAATACCCCGACTGACCATTTGACATGGGCAGGGAAATACGCGGCAGAAAAGAAACCTGATGTCATTGTCCATTGCGGTGACCACTGGGACATGGAATCGCTTTCGTCATACGATAAGGGAAAGAAATCATTTGAGGGTAGGCGGTATTCTAAAGACATAGCGGCAGGCGTTGAAGCTATGCAGAAATTCCTTGCACCTATCAGGGCAGAACAAGCTAGGCTCCGCAAGAATAAAGAAAAGCAATGGAAACCAAGATTAGTGTTCACGCTAGGCAACCACGAAAACAGAATCACGCGAGCGATTGAAGATGATCCTATGCTTGATGGGCTGATAGGGTTTAAAGATTTTCAGCTTGAGGAAATGGGTTGGGAGGTACATGGCTTTCTGGAATGCGTAGTTATCGACAATATCGCTTATCAGCATTATTTTACCTCTGGGATTATGGGGCGGCCAGTAGCTAACCCCACCACTATGTTAAACAAAATGCATATGAGTACAGTGCAAGGCCATGTTCAAGATAGGGCGATCAGTTTCGCGAGGCGCGCAGATGGCAGGCAAATGATTGGAATCTTTGCAGGGATATTTTATCAGCACGAAGAATCGTATCTAACACCTCACAATAATTTGTCATGGCGTGGTGTATGGATGCTTCACGAAGTTAATGACGGATCAGGGGATGTTATGATGGTATCGCTTGATTACCTGCGGAACAAATACGCAAAAACCCCCGATTAAGGGGGCTAATGGCAGGGTTATTATTAACGGATTCCCTCAAGATCAAATCCAAGATTAAAGGTTTCGTTCCAAGATCGCGCCATAATCATGATATGCCACCATATCCATTCACCTTTCTCCTCTGCGCAAGAATCACATTTGCTTTTTTTGCACCATGCGTAAAGGTGTTTGTCAGACATTAGCCACCAATCCTTAGGTAATTCATATTTGCAATAGAACATGGAACAATGGTCAATATATTCTAGTCTAGTCATGCTGTCACCTCATTCATTAAAATATTTGTTTTGTGAACGTCTTTATCTCTCACTATTTGGTTTAAAAATACATGCTCCGACACATAACGAACCTTTACTATTTCGCCTTTTTGGTTGCATGTTGTGTGAACGTCTACCACTGTACATATTTTAGGATACCTACCGCGTGTTAGGTATTGCTTACCTATTAAATCTTTCATCATGCCACCTCGCTGTAATGTGGATCGCATTCACTGCTAGACGTTAACAGGCAATCTATGCGTTCCTGCGGTACTCTGTCACAATCACAACCCTGTAGCCATTTATTGATATGCTTGGTGGTAGTGACGCTGTAACGCTCTTGTGTGCGTACTAATGAGCCATCCGTTAAACGTGCGGCAACTGGTGTCTCATAGCTAAAGAACACCTGACAGAATCCTAAATCCAACTCTGTTTGATTACTTCCAATAAGTTTCAGTTTCATAATAAACCCCCTAGATTTTCGTTAATCATATATAGAACGGTGAAGCCAACCCATGCAATAATGGCAATACAAACCCAGTCGGCTTTTGATACCTTAGAATCATACTGCTTTTGTGCCAAGTATCTGGCGGCTGATGATTCAGCTTTACGGTTTAGATAATGCTCTCTTAAATTACTCATTTTGATACCTCATGCGCGGCCTTAACCGCTGAAATGTAATAGTCAGACGCACAAACAAATCTGCCATTGGATAAAACGCAAATATCGTAAGGCTCTATAGTAACCACCTGTAACCATGTGTCATTGTAGCCGTCAAAATTATCATGTAACTGTACGAAATCACCCTCGAATATAATCATCTCAATACTCTCTCTGTAGTTAAGTTTAGATTAATTATTTTTATTTCATAGCGCATACGCTCCAGCTTCTCAGTTAAGCGATCACACTGCGTTTGTCTTAAATTTGGCGACACTTCCCACTTATCAACATCAGTACAACCAAACTCTTTTTTCTCTGCACGCTCAGCCGCGTTGTCTCTGTACTGTACTTGCCAGTTTTTAGTATTACCTTTGTGGCCGTGTGTCTTTGGCTTTCTTGCCATCATGTTGTCACCTTTAGTAATAGTTGGTTTAATAAAGCCACCCGTGAGTGACTTGATAAAGCTACTAAGCGAAATAGTCATTATTAAGGTTAAGCGCCATTGATCCATTTGAATGCGGCATAGCAGTCATTACTTGCGTACCATCATCATCAACGGCTTTCCACCACCCATCGTTATTGGTCACTGTAAACCCACCATCTTTAAGTTGCTTAATGATTGGCTTAAGGTCTTTCTTGCTCATAAACCTGACCATTACAATGCACCCAACTGGCAACCATAGCCGTAATGAGCCTTGTATTGCTTATCGATGTTTACTTGCTCGCGCTTGGGTAACTGATCCCAAATGGCGTAGCACTTATCAATCAGCTTGTTAGTCACGTTCTCTTTCTTGGTCTCTGCCTTATATAGCTTGTTGTCATCTTCAATAAGATCAATAGCCGCAGTCATCGCATCTTCAGTTTCGACCAGTTTACGGTCAGCCGCAAGGTAACGCTTCACTAAAGAAGTATAAGATGAATTGATAGAAGTAATGAACATATATGTACCTATATATAAATGAATGTGTAGATACAATACTTTATACATTGCCAACTGTCAACTATGTTACCAATCTATTTATACTGATCCTTATACTTAGATAATCTATAAGGGGAGGAATACAAAGAAAAAAGGAATAATAGAGGGATTAAATGCTATAATTGGTTAAATAATGATCAATCTCGTATTATCTTTATCAATGAATACAACGGGTTAACTAAATTTAAACTAGAAAAACGGAGAATAAACATGGCTGGTAGACCCCTAGGCAGTAAAAACAAGCCCCGTAGAGCACTACAACAGGCTATTGAGGCCAGATTAAAGCGTTTATACGGCAAAGACTTTAGCGTCATCGAGTCCCTTGCGGATAGCGCCGTGAAGATACAGGCAATAGCACAGCAGACAGATGAGATAGCCGACCATCAACAGGCAGTCACCGCGATGAACACGCTTGCACGTTATCTTGTCCCACAGTTAAAGGCGACAGAGATAACCACAGGCGATGACGGACTGACAGTCAGCATACAGCGCAAGAAGTATGACGGATCAGCCAATGAACCCGAAGAAGTATAGAAGTCTAGACGGCTAAAGGTACCCCCCCCTCCGAAGGCGAGTGATGTGTATGTATATATGTCCCCCACGAAAAAAAATTGAATCATGTCTGTAATAAAGTTCCCTGACCGAGAGGGCATACTCAAAGAGGCCATAGAAGCTTCTGTAAGCCGTTCTAACGACTTTATTTTAATTTCTATAGGGGATGTAGGGGTTGAGGTAGGAAGTACGCTTACAAGTGAAAGAGAGTTGTTTTACTTAGAATTAGCGAAAACTCTTGTAATCAAAGATTGGTTGGGGGATGATTAAGGAATGATTAGTTTAAACACAGATGAGATAGTAAGCGATACAGACTACGAGTTAATTGAAGCGTTTTGTATAGCATTGATTGATAAAGATTCTTATTCGATGAACGAAGTTTTATATTTGTTAAACGAAAAGATGAATTTAGAATGTATTTGTTTGGAAGAGGATTGTGTCTGTGGGAGTTGGTAAAGGTGTGATTCATAAACTAGACAAAGCGACTCAGAGTAGACATTTTCCTGAGTTTAATGGTGGTAAGGGTAGTCATGCTAGGAAGTCTACAACGAGTAGTCGAGAGTCCTTTAAGTCTAACTATGATGAGATTGATTGGTCATACAAAGGCAAGAGTTATATAAAGTCAGGTAATTAAGGAATCCCATGCAGATAGAATATAACTTAATGGCTCAAGGCCAAGTTCTTCAGGACTTTAACGACTGTCGTGCTAGGAACTCTTTTATCATGGGGCCACTGGGTTCAGGCTGTCTCTTATACACATCTCCGAGCCCACGAGACGCTACGCTATCTCG
>OJEF01000060.1_pt1 | contig 27193 bp, 23 predicted proteins | sample 1593041 | NCBI WGS metagenome assembly OJEF01 (sample SAMN05416790, study PRJEB24817) | seawater metagenome | isolation source: Sea water | place: Canada:Atlantic | collected 2013-11
TTTTTCTAATGGGGGGTATACAGGGGGGTATTCAGATCATTATCCTGTTTATATGTATCTAATTAAAAAGATATAATGAATATCTTTAACACAATGCTTTAAAACAAGACTTCAATCACTCTATAAAGTGCAGTAATAGGGACTTCCCCTAATGTTTTACTACTTTAAGATAATTTCAATGGGCTAACAAACTCTTTTAACACCTGAAAAAGAGCATAATATGACCTTTTAGAGACCTTTTAATTATTGCTTATACTCTATATTTGATTAAATCTTGAGATAAGCGATCCCTATGAGTACAATCACATTACCAGATGAGTTGAATTTAAATTCTTCTCACTCCATTGAAATTTATGATTATGTAAATATTCAAGAAATCTCTAAACAAAAAATTGTACTTAGTAAAAACACGTTTAGTTTTCTTCAAAATGGAACAAAAGAAGTCTTTTTTGACAACTCGTCACGTTTAATTAATAACTCTCAATTTCTATTAATGAAGGCTGGAAATAGCCTAATGACCGAGAAGTTTTATAATGATGAAACCAAATATAGAAGCATTTTATTCTTCTTCTCTAATGAAGCTGTCTTCAATTTTATTAGAAAATTTAAACTGAAGTCACAAAATAATGCTAGCTATGCCTCGATGTATTCATTCGATTATGATCTATATATAAAAGGATTTACAAAGAGTATTTTGAATATATCTAAACTATCAAAATCAATTCAAAAGAATATTTTAGATGCTAAGTTTGATGAAATAATGTTATATCTTATTGAAATTAAAGGTGTGAATTTTCTTTATTCCTTAATTAGTGATAGTGATAATAGTACACAAAAATTTATTCAGACAGTTGAGAATAATATAATAAATAAACTCTCAATAAAAGAACTTTCATTTTTAGCTAATATGAGTACATCCTCATTTAAAAGGGCATTTAAAAAACACTTTCAAAGCTCTCCAGGAAAATGGTTTCAAGAAAAAAGACTTGAACATGCTGCCTTCCTTTTAATAAATAAATCAAAACGGCCGTCAGATATTTATCAAGAAATTGGGTATGAAAACCTATCAAACTTTACTCAGGCGTTTAAAATAAAATTCGGAGTAACACCTAAGAAGTATCAAACAGTTTGATCTTTCATCAACACTTATTGAACTAAATTAAACATAATAAAGACTTCATTAGGAGATATATTTGCTTCTTTAAAGAAATGTCGGAGTTTATTTAAAGATTTTAAATTAATACAGATTGCGATTGCAATCAAGCTTTCATCTGCAGCACTATATAATAATAGGGAAAATTTGTAAATTGAAAAAGAAATTATTACTGCAGGGAAAGTGTATTAACTTAACATTTTTTATTATTAAGATCTAAAAATAATTAAACTATAAGTTTGTAAAACAATGAAACAAATAAAGTACCTAATAAAAATAAAAGGATTCCTATTATTGTTTACACTTATAATTTTTACACTAAACTTTTTTCTCTATTTATTTGTCTCCAACTATTTATATCCGCCTACAAATTTTAGTTATTAAATATAATAACTCGTAATATTAACAATTAGACAACATACAAATTATGACCTCTTAGAATTATAAAAATTACGCTAATAGAAATTTAAATCTATAATGTAATTATGTTAAGACATCTGAAGGCGTAATGATGTGCTCTTGTGTTTTAAATACTATTTTAAACTATTTAATTTAAACCAAAAAAAGCTAATTAAAACATCTTTTAAAAGCCTTTTTCTCTTCTTCTAAATCAAATATCTTTATTAATAAAATAAAAAACCCGAAACTTTAAAAGTTTCGGGTTTTTCTTGATAAAAAATTATTGCCTTTTACAATTATAAAAATTAATCTCTAGGAGATTTAAATCTATAATGTAAGTATGTATAAGCATCTCTAGGTATAATAGTAATCCACTTTTTGTGTTTTAAATACCATTTAAAACGTATAGAATTTACACCTTTTAATAGATAAGCAGCAATAAAAGGATGCACGTGTAATTGTATCTTTTTATTCTTTGGATTAGAAATAAATTTTTCTAAATCTGCCTCTATCTTGTCTAATAAGACAATTGGTGCTTCTACATCTCCATTTTTGTTTGGGTTGGCTTCGGTAGTTTTTATACTTAACTCGGGTCTTACCCTTTGTCTTGTAATTTGTACCAATCCAAATTTACTTGGAGGTAATATTTTGTGCTTTGTTCTATCAAAAGCCATTTGCTCTTTCAAATGCTGATACAGTTTATTTCTGTTTTCAGGCTTGTGCATATCAATAAAATCTACAACAATTATTCCTCCCATATCACGCAATTGTAATTGTCGTGCCACTTCTGTTGCTGATATTAGATTTACTTCTAATGCAGTATCTTCTTGAGATCCTGCTTTGTTAGAACGGTTTCCACTATTCACGTCTATAACGTGTAAAGCCTCTGTGTGCTCTATTACTAGATACGCACCTTTGCTCATAGAAACTGTTTTACCAAAAGACGTTTTTATTTGTCTTTCTATTCCGTATTTTTCAAAAATTGGAATGTCAGATGAATGCAATTTTACTATTTTCTCCTTTTCAGGATAAATTTCTTGCAAGTACTCTTTAATTTCTAATTGAAGCGTCTCATCATTGGTAACAATACTTGTAAAACTTTCATTCATAACATCTCTTAAAATAGAAGATGCTCTGTTTAATTCGCTCAAAATTTTTGTTGGGGTATTTGTGTTAGCTATACTCTTACACATCTTTTTCCAACGCTCTAATGAGTTTTGCAAATCTTTATCTAACTCTGCTACCTTTTTCCCTTCGGCAACAGTTCTTAGAATAACGCCAAAACCTTTTGGTCTTATGCTCTTTGCTAATCTTTTTAAACGTTCTTTTTCTTTTGGGTCTTCAATTTTTTGAGAAACTGAGACTCTATTAGAAAAAGGAACTAATACCAAAAATCTACCTGCTATAGAAAGCTCAGAACTTAATCTTGGCCCTTTTGTAGAAATTGGCTCTTTAACAATTTGTACTAACAGGTTTTGACCTGTTTTTATTGCTTTGTTTATACTACCGTCTTTATTAATTTCTTCCTCAAATCGGAAGTTTTTTAAAGTGAATTCTTTATACTTACCTGTGCTTACTTTCTTAATGAATGTATTTAATGAGTTTACCTGCGCACCTAAGTCATGATAATGTAAAAACCCATCTTTTGGATATCCTACATTTACAAAGGCTGCATTTAAACCTGTTAACACCTTTCCTATTTTGGCTAAAAAAATATCGCCAACAGAAAATTTATTACCAGTTGTTTCATTATTTAATTCAATAAGTTTTCCATCTCTTAATAAGGCAAAATCAATATCAGATGAATTTGAACGAATTATTAATTCTGTTTTCATACTGAACTTGGTTTTAACACTGCACTTTATTGTGCAGATGGTTTAATATTGTCAGGTATTTGTAATACCGTGAGAAGATTTACTGCTTTACACAGCAAGCAAACCTCCGAATGTCAATGAACTATTTTTGTTTACTTAATTTTTTTTCGCAAAACAATATACGAAAAAGTAAGCTAAAGCTTACTTTTTCTTTTTGTGTCTATTCGCTCTTGCTCTTTTCTTTCTTTTGTGTGTAGAGATCTTCGCTCTTTTTCTTTTCTTACCGCTTGGCATAATGTTTCGATTTTTTTAAACCTATTTAAGGCTTAGATTAGTATTGTGTTATTTAACAGCAACCTTACTTTTTACTCCTTCAGTAAAAGTTTTTGCTGGTTTAAATGCTGGAATATTATGAGAAGGAATTTTGATAGTTGTATTCTTAGAAATATTTCTACCCGTTTTCTCTGCTCTTGTTTTGATAATAAAACTACCAAAACCTCTTAGATATACGTTATCTCCATTTTCTAATGCACCTTTAACTTCCGTCATAAATGCTTCAACAGTTGCCAAAACATCTGTTTTTTCGATTCCTGATTTATCTGAAATTTTAGATACGATATCTGCTTTCGTCATGTGTCTATTTTTACTATATTTTTATTAATTTACCTCTAAAAATGCGGATGCAAATATATGATAATTAATCAACTGCAAAAAGATAATGACTTAAATTTATGTGAATTTTAAAATGTAATATTGTAATTCTATTATTTATCCATGAAATTTTCTAACACACTAATATACTGGTATTTACAAAACAACAGGGATTTACCTTGGCGTAAAAGCAAAAATCCGTACTTTATTTGGCTAAGTGAAATCATGTTGCAACAGACAAGAGTTGCGCAAGGATTGGCCTATTACCTAAAATTTACAACCACTTTCCCAACGGTTTTCGACCTTGCGAAAGCAGACGAAAGTACTGTATTAAAAATGTGGCAAGGTTTGGGATATTACTCACGTGCAAGAAATCTGCACTTTTCAGCAAAACAGATTTCAAATGAGTTAAATGGCATATTCCCATCTACTTACGAAGAAATTATAAAATTAAAAGGAATTGGAGATTACACGGCCTCTGCAATTTCATCTATTTGTTTTAATGAACCAACGGCGGTTGTAGATGGAAACGTTTATAGGGTTCTTTCTAGGTACTTTGGCGTGAACACACCCACGAACTCGACTTCAGGAATTAAAGAGTTTAAAACACTTGCACAAACACTTATAGACACATCACAACCAGGAACTTACAATCAAGCACTTATGGATTTTGGTGCTCTACATTGCAAACCACAAAATCCTTTATGTGAAACTTGTCCTTTTTCTGACAGCTGCGTAGCTTTTGAAAAGAAATTAACAAAGGAATTACCTGTAAAAGAGAAAAAAATAAAAGTTAGAAAACGGTATTTTAATTTTTTAGTGATAAAAACAGACGACCATAAAACAATTCTAACAGAGAGAAAAGGAAAAGGAATTTGGCAAGGCTTATATCAATTCCCATTAATTGAAAGTACTGAAACCATCAGTGAAAAAGAGATTATTACCTCAAAAGAATTTAACGATTTATTCCCAGCGGAAACCACTATTTCACTTTTTAATAAAAAAGAGATTGTACATAAATTATCACATCAACATTTATACACTCAATTCTGGATTGTAGAAACCAAAACACTTAAAAATGCAAATATTTCTTGGGAAAACATTCAAGATTTTCCAGTTCCTGTATTAATTGCTAATTTCTTAACCCTCTTTGAATCCAAAAAGTAATTGAAATTTTTAGTACATTTGAATAGAAATAAAATGAGTTATGGCAGGATCAATAAACAAAGTAATACTGATTGGAAACTTAGGCGATGATGTAAAAATGCATTATTTTGATGATAAAAATAGTGTTGGTCGTTTTCCTATTGCAACTTCAGAAAGCTATACAAGCAAACAAACTGGAGAAAAAGTAACCAATACAGATTGGCATAATATTGTTGTTCGTAATAAATTAGCAGAAATATGTGAAAAATATTTATCTAAAGGAGATAAAGTATATGTTGAGGGGAAACTGAAAAATAAACAATGGGAACAAGATGGCGTAAAGCGCTATGCCACAGAAGTTATTGTTACAGAAATGACCATGTTAAGCACTAAAAAGAATACTGACAGTAGCCCTCCTGCACCTCAACAAAACACTCCGATTGCTGCTGTAGATCCAAAAACGATTGCACCAGAAGAAAATGACGATTTACCTTTTTAATAATTATAAAACTATAAACCTTGGACCCAGATCCCGAACATTTGTCTTTACTATTTGCTTCTTTTGACATTATCCTCGCTTTAAACGGAATTATATTAATTCTACTATTAATTAGTTCTGCCTTAATTTCTGGCTCTGAAATAGCTTTTTTCTCATTAAATCAAACAGATATAAATGAACTTTCTAACAACGGAAAAGAGAAAAACGTGGTTGTTACTTTGTTGGAAAGGCCAAGGAAATTGTTAGCTACCATATTAATTACCAACAACTTTATAAATATTTTAATTGTTTTGCTATTTGCTTCTTTGGCAGAAACCTTATTTGGTGATTTTAATATTTCATTAGACCTATATTTCTTTGCAGTTCCTATTCGTTTTCTCTTAGAAGTAATGTTAGTAACCTTTTTAATTCTCTTGTTTGGAGAAGTACTCCCTAAAGTCTATGCTTCTAGAAACGCGCTTCTTTTTGCTAAAAAAATATCAAAATTTATACATACTGTAAATATTTTATTAACGCCGTTTAGTATGCCGTTAATTGCAATTACAAAATGGGTTGAGCAAAAGTTTGGCAGTAAAGTAAGTAAATTTTCTGTAGAGACATTATCGCAGGCCTTAGAATTAACATCTCAAGATGCTACTAGTAAAGACGAGCAAAAAATTTTAAATGGAATTGTAAATTTTGGTAACACAGAAACTGTGCAAATAATGAAACCAAGAATAGATGTTTTTGCACTTTCTGATACTGAAACTTATGAAGAAGTTTTAAGTAAAATTTTAACGAATGGATATTCAAGAAATCCAGTTTATAGCGAAAACATAGACAATATCATTGGTGTTCTATACGCAAAAGATTTATTAGCACATTTAAATAAAAAAACTTTTGACTGGCAAACTTTATTGCGTGAACCCTTTTTTGTGCCAGAAAACAAAAAACTAGATGATTTATTAGCAGATTTTAGAGCTAAAAAAAATCATTTAGCTATCGTTGTAGATGAATATGGCGGAACAAGCGGAGTAGTAACATTAGAAGATGTTATTGAGGAAATTGTAGGTGATATAAATGATGAATTTGATGATGAAGATGTGTCATATTCTAAGATAGATGCAAACAATTATATTTTTGAAGGGAAGACATCAATTAAAGATTTCTGCAAAATTTTAGATGATGAAGATGAAGAAATTTTTGAGGAAGAAAAAGGAGAAAGCGAAACTCTTGCAGGTTTCATTTTAGAGATTTCTGGAAAATTTCCTAAAAAAGGAGCAGAAATAAACTTCAAAAATTATACGTTTACAATAGAAGCGCTTGACAAAAAAAGAATAAAACAGGTAAAAGCAACTAGAAATGCGTAAGGTTTTTATATTATTATTTTTAATAATTTTCTTTGGTTGTAAGAAGGATCTTTTACCAAAGCCAAAGGCATACTTAAGCTTAACATACCCAGAAAAGACCTATGAAGATCTAAAACTAAACAGACCCTATAGTTTTAAAGTGTCAAAAATGGCTACAATTATTAATGAAAAAAATAATTGGCTCTCCATTAAATACCCAAAACTCAAAGCTTCTATAGACATTACTTATAGGCCTCTAAAAAACAATATTAGAGAATTGCTTACTGAAGCTGAAAAACTAGTTTTTAAACACACTGCAAAAGCAGATCGAATTATACCACAAGATTTTATAAATAAAGAGGGAAGAGTTTTTGGAAGTATCTATGAAATTACAGGAAATGCAGCTTCACAAATTCAATTTCATGTTACAGATAGTACAAATAATTTTATAAAAGGCTCTTTATATTTTTATGCAAAACCAAATTACGACTCTATTTTACCTGCTGTAAATTACATAAAAGAAGATATTTTACATTTGATAGAAACTTTAAAGTGGCGCCATCAATAACTTCAATTACATCCTAAACAATCTCCATTTTTTCTAACAAAAAAGAAGCGTTCATATTCTTACAAACTCCGTTTTTTAAAGTATAATCAAAATACAATTCGTTGTTTACAATTTTTGCATCAAAATAGTAGTTTTTAATGTCTATAAACTCATTTTCCAATGCACACAAACTAACATCATGTGTTGCAATAATTCCTGTAGATTTAGAATTTGAAAGTTTTTCTACAAACTTTTTAGAACCAATAGCTTTGTCTTTACTATTCGTTCCTTTTAAAATTTCATCTAAAATTATAAAATAATCAGTTTCTTTAATTTTATCAATAATAAACTTTAATCGTTTTAATTCTGAATAAAAATAGGACTCGTCTTCCGTTAAAGAATCTGCAGTTCGCATACTTGTAATTAACTTTATTGGTGCGTATTTAAACGATGTAGCACAAACAGGTAAACCACAATTTGCCATAACAATAGTCAAAGAAACAGTTCTTAAAAACGTACTTTTACCCGCCATATTTGCTCCAGTAACAATAAAAAACTCCTCTTTATTTATTGTGAAATTATTGTCTATTCTATTCTCATTTCTCAATAAAGGGTGTCCTAAATCAACACCACTTATCACTTTTTTTTCTGAAGTGATTTCTGGGAAAATAAATTTTGGGTGATTAAAATGAAAGTTAGCTAATGAGTTTTCAGCATCAAAAAAAGCAACCACATGAAACCATTTTTCAACTATATGTTGATACCTAGAAATCCATTTTTCTACCTTAGACGCATTGTAAATTTCAGAAAGAAAAAGACCATTCCCTATAACTGAAATCACAATATTATTTCGTTGATCAAACGCATCTAAAATTCTAGCGAATTCTTGAAAAATAACTCCTGCTTTTTTGTCTTCAGAAGTAATAATTTGCTGCTTTTCTTTCAAGATTTTTGAAGTAAATACCGTGTTCTCGATTTCATTTAATAGCGGATAATATTGTTGGAAAATTTCTCTCACATTATCTACTTCAGTGTATAAGTTTTGGGTCTTTTTTAAAAATCTTCCTGTTATAAAGAGACCTATAAAAAACCATATTGTTACATACGTAAATGAAATAAACCCAAAAGAAAAAAGCGCAATTAAAACCAAAGAAATAATGGAGAAAATAATCTGAATCTTCCTTACATATTTTGGCAATACAGCAGCATAACTAGAAATCCAATTTACGATAGCATTCGAAGTGTTTTTTACCGAAATTAAACTTGCTAAAGCAGTAAAATGTTGTCTCCAAATTACCTTATTAGAAAGTTCTTTTAATGCCTTTTGTTTTTCTAAAATACTTGTTGTTTTATTTTCCGTTAAGGTGTTTGCTAAAAAAGCTTTTCCATCATTTGTTTTAGTTCTATTCAGATATTGAAAGAAGGACCCTTTGCCAAATAAATCGATATCATTGCTATAAAAATGTGCGGGGTTTATAAATAGTGCTCCTGTTTCTAAATGATGAAAATCACGATTCAAAACACGAATTTCTGTTGTATTTATTTTAATTTTCTCAGCAACAATACTTCTTTTTCTTTTAAGAGTGTTTTGTTTCGATATCAAAAATGCAAAAAATGAAGCACCTATGAAAGCAATAATAAAAACAAGTGGATAGACTCCTAAAAAACTATAGATTAAAAAACTAATTCCTAAAAAAACAGCGAATCTAAAAGTGCTTAAACGAGCAGATTTTGTTTTTAAAACAATGGCTTCTTTTTCTAATTCAGCTTTTGTATTTGTATAAAATTGTAAGGGGTTTGTCATCAATATAAATTATTTGTAATTAGAAATTCCGCCAGTTAAACTGAACGCCTCTAAATCTGGATATTTGTTTCTTAATATTACGGTTGCTTTGTAACTATTTAGTCCTTTTTGACACACCATTATGTATGTTTTACTTTTATCTATACTTATTTTATCTGCGTCAAAATCGTCTATATGAATGGTTTGTTGCACATTAAAAGGAAGTTTTAAGTCATTTAAAACAGCAATAATTTCTAGGTTGGCATCTTTAATTTTCTGTTTTAACGCTGTTGCAGAAATTTGAAAATCTACATTTTGAGCAGCACAAGCCGCATCTAAGTACGTTTGTACTTTAAAAAGTTTAGCAATTTTTTCTTTTAAAAATATCGGTTTTAACTTTATTTTTAATTGTGTGTTTTGCAATGAATTGTATATTAATAATTGATTTGTTAACAGCGTTCCAGTGCCTGTAATCAACTTTAAAACTTCATTTACTTGCTGCGTAGCAATCATGCCTACAATCGAATTTAAAGTTCCTGCTTCTTCACAATTAGGAATATCAGTAGCTATTTCTGGAAAAGCGTCTCTTAAATTTGCTGAATAACTTCCATCTTTTTGGAATACATTAAAAGTAGCAATATAGCCATCAAACTTGTACAAAGAACCATAAACCAATGGTTTGTTTGCAATAACACAAGCGTCGTTTAATAAATATTTTGTTGGTAAAGAATCGGTCCCATCCACAACAATATCTACATTATCAATCAGGTCAAAAACGTTTTCTTTTGTAATTGCTTTATTGGTAAAACGTACTTCGGTAAAGGGTGCTCTCTTTTTTATAAATGTTGTTAAAACTTCCGCTTTCGGTTTATCAACATCTTCTAAGGTGTAAAAAACTTGCCTATGTAAATTGGTAATATGAACGGTGTCAAAATCTATTAAATGAATTTTTCCTATTCCACTTGAAGCCAAGTAAACCGCAATCGGACTTCCCAAACCACCACATCCCACCACTAGAACAGAAGCGTCTTGTAGTTTTTGTTGCCCAACTTCACCTATTTCTTTTAAGGTGAGTTGACGTTTAAAAAGTTCGTTTTTTGTTGGTTTCATTTTAATTCTTGAATCTCTTTTTTAGCAACCTCAAACTCTTCTGGAGTATTTATATTTCGTATAAAATCATCTGCAATTTCTACAATTTCAACATTAGAATTAATGAGCATTTTACGCGGACAAGAATATCCTTGTGCTAAGTATTGCAATAAAATAGGATATGCTTTTGGTTCGTAAATAGTAATTAAAGGTTCTACAAATTCCTTGCCTACCCCTTTAACGGCGGTGGCAACTTTACTTGGGTTTCTATGTTTTAATAGCAACTGAATAATTTCATCATTCACAAAAGGAACATCTGCAGCCAATACAAACCAAGCGGCATTGGGGTCTTTTTGAAACGCCGAACAAATTCCACCAAAAGGACCTAAATTTAAAAACTTATCTGAAATTTCTTGGCTATTTTCTGAGGCATTTTTAACAGAATAATAGGTTTCTAAATTGCTGTTTTCTAGGAGTCCTCTCGCAACTTCTTTTTGGGGTTTTCCAAAATAATTCAATTCAGATTTGTCTTGTCCCATTCTAGTACTTTTTCCACCAACTAAAACCAAACCTTTTACAGATGCAATTTTTTCTTGTATCAAATTATGAATATGATTTGAAATTTTATCCACTTCATCAATGGTGTAACAAATTATATTTTTTATGTGTGGATATTTCTCCTCCAAAAAAGAAAAATACTCGGTATCTTCTGTGAGTTTAATTATAAACTGAATGCGATCTAACTGTTCTAATCTTTTTAAAACTGAAGCCTCTTTTACTGCGTCTAAAATTAGAATTTGTTTTGTTCCTTGATAGTGATTCCCATTAATAAACACATAATCAAATTGCGCAAAATCTAAACGCTGCTGAAACTTATTTACGTTTCCAGCAGTTGTTATTTGAACATTTCCTTCATGATGAAACACAAATTCTGACAACCTATTTTCTTCCACATCTTTTGCGTGTGACGCATCAAAATAAGCGAGTTTATAGTTGGATAATTTACTGGAAACTTTAGAAACTAAATTAGAAATAGTGTTGCAATTTGTACCCAAAATTGAAATTTCATTGGATGCGAAATTGTCATTATTTCGTCTTTCTAAATTTGTGTGTTTTGTATGTTTAGCCATTTTTAATATCAGATTTCCCTCCTGTTTTTTCCAATAACTTTACTTCTTTAATCACCATTTTTTGACTGATGCTTTTACACATATCATAAATAGTTAAGCAGGTAATATTTGCACCTGTTAGTGCTTCCATTTCTACGCCGGTTTTTCCTTCAATAGTTACTTCACAAAGCACCTCTATATGTTCAGAATCTATAATTTTAATATCAATATCCACGCCATTAATCAATAACGGATGACACATAGGTATTAATTCTGAAGTCTTTTTTACGCCTTGAATTCCCGCAATAATTGCTGTTTGAAAAACAGGCCCTTTTTTAGTAATTAGTTCCTCATTTGTAAAATGAGAAATTATTGCTGTCCCTAAAAACATGGTTGCCTTTGCAATGGCAGTTCTTTTCGTAATTTTCTTGTCAGAAACATTTACCATTTTAGGATTTCCTTTCGGATTTAAATGACTGAATTCACTCATTATCTATATTTTAGTATCGGAAAAACTTCTCCTTTTTTAAACTCAATTTTATCACTTGGTAATTGAATAAACGCGTCTGTTTTTACCAAACTAGCCAAATCTCCAGAACCATTGCCAGTAATTGGATACGCCATTAATTGACCTTTTTCACTTGCTAATTGTACTTGTAAAAAGTACGTTAAATTTGGCTTAAAATTAATGTCCTCTGCTAAAATAGCAGTTTCTTCTTTAACTTCTATCCCTAGAGCTTTGCAATACCAAGGATAAAAATACGCCAAACAATTTACAAATGTCGAAATAGGGTTTCCTGGAAAACCAAAGACAATTGTCTTTTTATCTCTATTTATATTTCCGCCCTTATTACTTATGATTGAGGCGGCTGAGTATCCAAACCAAAAAGGTTTTCCGGGTCTTTGTGCTACTTTATGAAACCGTTTTTCGACGCCTAATTCTTCAAAAACTTCTGGTAGAAAATCATACTTCCCTTTGCTTACTGCACCACTAAAAAGCAACACATCATATGTTTTTAAATAGGTTGCTATTTTCGACTTTAGAATTGATTTATCATCTGTAATATGGGCAGTTTCAGACGGAATGTGTAACCTTTCTAACAAAGAAACTAGGGTAAATACATTACTTCTTCTAATTTGGTGCGCTAAAGGAGTTTCAGCTACGCCAACCAACTCATCGCCTGTAGAAACAATCATTACTTTTGGCTGTTTTGCAACCTTTACAACCGATTTACCTACGGAGGCTAAAACACCAATTTCTGCTGCTGATATTATTGTGTTTATTTGAATTAATAGCGCTCCAGCCTTACCATCTTTTCCTTTTGTATGGATATTTTGACCTTTATTTATAGTATCTATAGTGATGGTAGCAAATCCGTTATCAATCCTTATATCCTCATACCTAATGACGGTATTTGCATTGTTTGGTAAAACAGCACCTGTCATCACTTCAATACAATTTTTAGTATTTAGAAGTGTTATTTGCTCGCTTCCTGCGGCTTGAATTCCTTCTATTTTGAAGGCTCTTTGTCCGTTTTTAAATGAGGTATAATCGATGACAATACCATCCATAGAAACTCTATTGAACGGCGGAAAATCTCTATCTGCAAAAATTTCTTCCTTTAAAATGCTACCAACAGATTTTAAAAACGGAATTTCTTCAACCCCAAAATCTTGGGCTGAATTTAAAACGGTTTTTAAGGCTTCTTGTGCGGATATCATTTTTTTTAGAATATATAATTAATTAACTGGGCTGCACTATTAAACTTCTTTACCCTCCAATTGTACTCATACTCTCGGAAGCAGCTCCGTTTTTACGATTTGCTTCTGCAATAAAACCATTTTCTGGTTTCTCTTTCACTAAAGATAAGAAAAGCGCTTTTAAATCTTCATTAGATGCACCTTTTCGCATAAAATCTCTTAAATTAAAAACACCGTCATCAAACAAACAATTCTTAAAAGTACCAGTAGATGTAATTCTAATTCGATTACAATTGTTACAAATAGTTCTTGTAAATGCAGGTATAATTCCAACAGATCCTAAATGGTTCTCTATGGAATAATTTCTAGAAGTAGATGATTTTTCTGACACTAGCTCTTTCACATCAAATTCAGTTTTAATCTCGTTTAAAATTTTCTTAAAGGTCCAACTTTCCGCCATTTCACGTTGTCCTTTTCCGTTAAAAGGCATTTCTTCAATAAAACGAACCGCCACATTTTTATCTTTTGTCAATCTTACAAAATCGACAATTTCGTCTGTGTTAAAACCAGATTGTACCACCACATTCAGTTTTAAATTTAAGCTGCTTTTTTCAAGCAATTCAAATGTTTTATATACTTCTGGAAAAACATCTCTTCGTGTAATTTTTGCAAACTTATCTTGGTGTAAACTATCAATACTTAAATTAATATTTTTTACTTTTTCTAGCTTTTCAATACGATCAATATGATGAGAAATTAGTGCACCATTTGTAGTAATATTAATGGCCTCTAACAAATCGTTATGAGACAACATTTCTAAAAAACCAACAAAATCTTTGCGCACGAATGGTTCGCCACCCGTTAAGCGTACTTTATTAACACCTAACTCTGTTAATACGCGAATTAAGCGGTACATTTCTTTAAAGGTTAATAACTCCTGTCTTGGCACAATATCTATCCCCTGAGCAGGCATACAGTATTGGCAACGCAGGTTGCATCTGTCTGTAACGGCCAAACGTACATACTCCATTTGCCTCCCAAAATTATCTACTAATTTATTCATTTAATTTGGTAATTTTTTACTTAGTAATCCATATATAAATGCACCTACTAGTGCGCCAAGTAATAGTATTAAAGCAGGAACGATTTGAAACCCTAAAATTACAAAAATTGGTGCCGCACACGCTCCTGAAATACCCCAACCTAATCCAAAAAAAGTACCTCCTAAAATGGTACTAATAAAGCCTTTTTTCTTTGGTTTTGGTATAATTTTATTTCCGTTAATATCTTTTATTTTCCCATACTTAAATAACTGCATAAATATGGCAGAAATTACAACTGCGCCCCCAATAATACCAAACATATGAAAAGATTGAAAGGTAAACATTTCATAAAAACGATACCAAGAAATAGCTTGTGTTTTACTTAATACAATTGCGAAAAAAATTCCTAATATTAAAAATCTACTATTTTTCATAATTAAAAGATTAAAGGAATTAGATACCAAGTTGCAATAATACCTCCAATAAAAAATCCAATTACAGCCAATAAAGAAGGCAACTGCAAACTACTCAAACCAGTAATTGCGTGTCCAGAAGTACATCCACCCGCATAGCGAGTTCCAAAACCAATTAAAATTCCTGAAACTATTAAGATTAAAAATCCTTTAACAGATGAATAGGCACTTTTACCAAAAATTTCGTCAGGAAAATACTGATTCCCAACATTTAAAAACCCTAACTCTGTTAATTCTTGCGCTGTTCTCGGGTTTAAATCGATTGTCTGATTCGGAATTAAATAAATAGCAGAAATAAATCCACCAATAATTAATCCGATAACAAATAGTAACGCAAAATCGCGTTCTTTCCAATCTTTCTTAAAATAATCTGAAACTCTTCCTGCTCCAGCCATAGTACACAACGTTTCAAAATTTGTTGAAGCTCCAAAATTTTTCCCAAAATAAAAGTATAACAGCAAAGAAATTGCTATTAATGGACCGCCAACATACCAAGGCCAAGGTTCTAATATGAAATCCATTTCTATAATTGAGTGTTTACATAATTCATAACTAATTCTGTTGCACCACGATGCTGTTTTATATATTTTTTATTGATAACTCCAGTTAGTTTTCTAAAGCTTTCATCCTCTTTTAAATTGATCAAATTCTCTGTAAATTCTTGTTGATTTTTCACTGAAATACAACCGCCTATTTTTACCAGGTCTTCAGCCTCCTTAAATTTATCATACTGATTACCAATTAAAACAGGAATACCGAAAGTAGCTGGTTCTAAAATATTGTGTAGGCCTGTTTTTAAACCTCCACCAACATATGCGATGTCTGCAGCTGCATAAATCTTCGTTAAAATCCCAATAGTATCAATAATAAATACCTGATAGTCTTTCAAATTCCCTTCAAACTGAGCCTGTTTAAATTCAGAATATAAAAGCGTTTTTTTATTGATAGATTTTTTCATCTCTAAAATTGTAACATGCTTAATATTATGAGGCGCAATTATAAGTTTCTCACCTTCTAGCGCTTCATTGTTTATATAATCTACTAACAATACCTCATCTTCTGCCCAGGTACTTCCAGCAACAATTGTGTATGTATTATCTTTAAATTCATTTATAAAATCCAACGAATTATCTTGTTCTAAAATTTCTAAAACCCTATCAAATCTAGTATCTCCTGCAATTGTTACATTTGTGAAATTAATACTATTTAAAAGTTGTTTGGAGTTATTATCTTGTACAAAAAAGTGATGAAAAGCTTCCAAAGACTTTTTCATAAAACCACCATAACTCTTGAAAAATAATTGATTTTTTCTTAAAATTCCAGAAACTAAAATAGTTTTAATTTCTTTCTTTTGCAGTTCATTTAAAAGATTTGGCCAAAACTCATACTTTACAAAAATTGCTAAAGTTGGCTTTACTGTTGCTATAAACTTTTTTGCATTCCATTTAGAATCTAGCGGTAAATAACAAACAACATCTGCTAAGTTATAATTTTTTCTAACCTCGTAACCAGAAGGAGAAAAAAAAGTAACAAGAATTTTATAGTGTTTGTGTTTCTTTTTTAACGCCTCAATTATTGGTCTTGCTTGCTCAAACTCACCTAAAGATGCAGCATGAATCCAAATGGTTTTTTCATTTTTTAAAGAGGTGATTTTAGAGAAGGTATCTTTTCTACCACTAACAAACAGTTTTATTTTTTTACTAAAAACAGCAATTAAAGGCAAAAGTATTGATGCCAAAAAAATCGCAAAATGATACACTAATTTCATAAAAGTAAAAATACAAAATGGAATGTTCTAAAACGCGAAAAAGCACTAACAAATAAATGTTAGTGCTTTTTTATCTTTTTAAAACTTATTTGACTAAGCTTCAAATGGTGTTATAGAAACATAAGATCTATTGTCTTTTTTCTTTCTAAATTCCACTACTCCATCAACCTTTGCATGTAAAGTATGATCTTTACCCATGTAAACGTTTTCTCCTGGATTGTGTGTTGTACCTCTCTGACGAACAATAATATTACCTGCTATTGCAGCTTGTCCTCCAAATATTTTTACTCCTAGTCGTTTCGATTCTGATTCTCTACCATTCTTCGAACTTCCTACTCCTTTTTTATGTGCCATGATGTTATGGTTTTAAAATTTGTAAATTCTTATTTAGTTAAAGCTTCGATTAATTCTGCTTTCTTTAAAGAAGTATATCCAGAGATACCTTGTTCTTTGGCTAAAGCTTTTAATTCTGCAACAGTCATAGAACTTACGTCCTTAGATACTGCTTCTGCTTTTGGAGCTTCTGCCTTTGGAGCTTCTGCTTTTGTTTCTGCTTTTTTAGGAGCAGCTTTTTTAGCACCAGATGCAGCAATAGATTCAATTTGAATCTCAGTTAAGGCTTGTCTGTGTCCATTTTTCTTAATGTAACCTTTTCTTCTTTTCTTCTTGAAAACGATTACTTTATCACCTTTTAAGTGACCTAAAATCTTTGCCGTTACTGCGGCTCCTTTTATAGCTGGGGCGCCAATAGATATAGTTCCATTGTCATTAAGTAAAAAAACATTATCAAAAGTTACTTTTGATCCTTCTTCTCCTTGTAAACGATGAACGTATACTTTTTGGTCTTGTGCTACTTTAAACTGCTGCCCTGCTATCTCTACGATTGCGTACATACTATTTGTTTTGCGTATTACTACTAGTTAACTCACTTTCTCTACTGAAAATGAGGATGCAAATATACATCTTTTTTAGAAAGCTACAACATTGCTTTAAAAAAAATAAAAGTGTTAAAATCAAGTGAATATATAGCTTTTCATTTCCCACCTAACTAGATTTTTGCTACTTTTAAAAAAATAAAGTAAACCTTGTTAATTTTGTAACAAACTCAATTTATAGACGTCTTAATAAATAATCAAGTATTAATTAAAAAATGAAAAAATGAAAAAAAGTGTTTTAACATTGGCCTCCGCTCTGTTGCTTGTAATTTCTGCAAATGCACAAAAAGTTGAATTTGAAGAGTACAAATTAGACAACGGCATGCACGTTATTTTACACAAAGACACCGCTGCCCCAGTAGTAGTAACTTCTGTAATGTACCACGTAGGTGCAAAGGACGAACAACCTGGGAGAACAGGAATGGCTCATTTCTTTGAGCATTTGTTATTTGAAGGAACAAAAAACATCGGCAAAGGCGAGTGGTTTAAACTAGTTTCCTCTAACGGTGGAAAAAATAATGCCAATACTACAGATGATAGAACCTACTATTACGAGATCTTTCCCTCGAATAAGTTAGAATTAGGACTCTGGATGGAATCTGAGCGCTTATTACATCCTATTATTGGACAAAAGGGTGTTGATACTCAGAATGAAGTCGTAAAAGAAGAAAAAAGATTGCGTGTAGACAACCAGCCTTATTCTCGGTTTTTAGAGTTTGTAAAAGAAAATATCTTTAAAAAGCACCCGTATATGGGAACTACTATTGGTAAAATGGCAGATTTAGATGCTGCCACCTTAACGGAGTTTCTCGCTTTTAACAAAAAATTCTATGTTCCAAATAATGCAACCTTAGTTGTTGCCGGTGATATTGATATTGCTATTGCAAAAAAAATGATTAAAGACTATTTTGGTCCTATACCAAGAGGTGCCACAATCGAGAAAAACTTCCCACAAGAAGACCCAATTACAGAAGCAATGACGGCAAAAGGGTTTGATCCAAATATTCAAATTCCAGCAATCATGGCTGCTTACAGAACGCCTTCAATGAAAACAAGAGACTCTCGAGTTTTAGACATGATCTCTTCTTACTTAAGTACTGGAAAAAGCTCTGTACTTTATAAAAAGTTGGTGGATACCAAAAAAATGGCAATACAGGCAGGTGCTATTAATGCCAGTCAGGAAGACTATGGGACCTATATTTTATATGGCTTACCCCAGGGAGAAACAAAGCTAGAAGATTTAATTAAAGAAATTGATGAAGAAATTATTTTAATGCAGACCGAATTAATTTCAGACAGGTCTTATCAAAAACTACAAAATCAGTTTGAAAATAATTACGTAAACTCAAATTCAAGTGTAGAAGGGGTGGCAAATTCTTTAGCGCGTTACCATGTCTTATTCGGAGATACCAATTTAATTAATTCTGAGATTGACATCTACAGATCCATCACAAGGGAAGAAATTCAAACGGTAGCAAAAAAATATCTAAACCCTAATCAACGATTAATTCTAGAATATTTACCGAAAACAAAATAATATAATTAAACCGTTGATTAATTTCTTAAAATATAACACCAATTATGAAAACAAAAATTTTAGCAATCCTTGTACTTTTTGTATCAACAGTTAGTGCAAATGCACAAATAGATAGAAGCACAATACCAGAGGCAGGACCAGACCCAGTTGTAAAGCTAGGAGTCCCTGTAAAATTCAATATGCCTAATGGCTTAAAAGTAATTATGGTAGAAAACCATAAATTACCAAGAGTTTCCGCAAACTTATCCATCGACAATAAGCCTTATTTTGAAGGGGAAATTGCAGGTGTTTCTGGAATGATGGGAAGCCTACTTGGCCGTGGAACCCCGAGCATAACGAAAGATGCATTCAATGAAAAGGTAGATTTTTTAGGAGCAAATATTAACTTTTATGGCGCTGGAGGTTTTGCCTCTTCTTTAGAAAAGTACTTTCCTGAAATACTTGCTCTTATGGCAGATGGAATTAAAAATGCAACGTTTACCCAAGAAGAATTTGATAAAGAAGTGCAACTTACTTTAGATGGATTAAAATCTAACGAAAAGAATGTAACCAGTGTAGCAAGACGTGTAGAAAATGTTTTAACTTACGGTAGAAATCATCCTTATGGTGAATTTACGTCAAAAGAAAGTGTAAAAAAAATCACCTTAGCAGATGTACAAAGTAATTACAATACCTACCTAAAACCAAATAATGCAATCTTAGTAATCGAAGGCGACATTGACATCAAAGAAACTAAAAAACTTGTAAAAAGTTTGTTTACAGATTGGATGCCAGGAAAAATACCTGCATATACTATGCCTGAAGTTACAACTTTAGCGACCACAGAAATTGACTTTATTAACATGGATAATGCCGTGCAATCTGAAATTTCGATTATCAACACAGTAGATTTAACTTTAGGAGATACAGACTATTATGCCGCATTATTAGCCAACAAAATTCTTGGCGGAGGCGGAACTGCGCGTTTGTTTATGAACCTAAGAGAAGACAAAGGCTATACGTATGGTTCTTATTCTAACCTAAGCCAAAGTAGATATATAGGAACTTTTAAAGCGACTGCAAGCGTTAGAAACATGGTAACAGATAGTTCTGTTGTAGAATTACAGAAAGAGATTAATAAAATTAGATATCAAACCGTAAGTGCAGAAGAGCTTAGAAATGCCAAAGAATCTTATATTGGTAGTTTTGTAATGGACGTTCAAAAACCAAGAACAGTGGCAAATTTCGCTTTAAACATTGAGCGCTATAATTTACCAGTAAACTTCTATGAAGGCTATATTCAAAATATAAAATCAGTAACGCTTGAAGAAGTTCAAAATGCGGCAATCAAATATTTTACAGGTGACAAAGCGAGGATCATTATTACCGGTAAAGGAATTGATGTCCTAACAAATCTTGAAAAAGGTGATTATATAATCAAATATTTTGATAAAGAAGGAAACCCAACAGAGAAGCCGGCAATGACCTTGCCAATTCCTGAAGGAATGACTGCAGAAACTGTAATTAACAAATACATAACTGCAATTGGAGGTGAAGAAAAAGTAATGGCTGTTAAAACTACGGTTACCATTGCAAACGCAACTATCCAAGGAACGCCTTTGGTAATGACAATGAAAGCTGCCGCACCTAATAAATCTTCACAGGAAATTTCTGTAATGGGAAACACCATGCAAAAAACTGTTTTTAACGGAACTTCAGGGTACTCTTCTTCAAGAGGTCAAAAGAAAGATATGACTGCAGAAGAAATTTCTAAAGCACAAGCTGAAAGTGGTATTTTTAAAGACTTAGCATATGCTTCTGGAGAATTGTTAAGAATTGAGCCTTTAGAAGGTAAAAATGCTATTGTTTTAAAATATAAGGATAGCGAAGTTTATTATGATATGACTTCTGGTTTAAAAGTAAAAGAAGTAAAAACTGCAAAAACACCAGATGGCAAAGAAGTGAAAACACCAACGATCTATTCTGACTATAAAGAAGTAAACGGGGTTAAATTTCCGCATGCAATTGGAATTAAATCTGGCCCAATGAATTTAGATTTCGTAGTGCAGGAAATTAAAGTAAATGAAGGAGTTTCTGATGCAGATTTTAAATAAATAATACATTACAACAACGAAATAGATCAAGAGTCAAAACAGTGCGTTTTGACTCTTTTTTTTAAAATATTAGTTTTAGTAGAAATACTATGTATTGATAAAAGTATCGTCTTGCTTCTTGCTTAAAAAACTACTTTTTTTTATTCACCAAGTAAACACCTAAAAGAATAATAACTCCCCCAAATATTTGAAGTGCACTTAATTTCTCACCATCTAAAACTCCCCAAAAAATAGCAACTAAAGGAATTACATAGGTTACAGAAGACGAAAAAACAGGATCTGAAACCTGAACTAATTTATTGTAAATAGTTTTTGCAATACCAGTTCCTACAATTGATAAAATTGCTATATACCCCAAAGACCTCATTAACATCTCATTTTTTAAATCAAACGTTTTAAAAAAATCTGTAAAGGATAAAACAATAATTGCAGGAATAAGTAATAGTAAAAAATTACCAGTTACAATAGAAAGTGCATTTAAATCGTTTAAATATTTCTTAATCATATTTGCATTGAGTGCATATCCAAAGGACGCTATAATTATTAACAAAGCATACCAGTAATTCTGATCTGGATTTAAGTCTGCACCTTTTAATATTAGAATTAGCGTGCCTACCAACCCAATTAGAATTCCGTAAAATTGAGTTCTATTAAAAGCAAAGCCAAACGCCAATGCTCCCAAAATTAAAGTATAAAAAGGAGTTAAGGAGTTTAAAATAGCAACGACAGCACTATCTATGTTTGTAATTGCAAATGCAAATAAAAATCCAGGAATAAAAGTACCTGCAATAGCGGTGTAAAATATATATTTATAATGTTTCTTTTCTATTTTTTTTAAAGACGGAGTAGCAACAGACAGTAAAAAAACTGCAGTAAAAATCATTCTTAAAGCGCCTAATTGAATAGGAGTAACACCCAACAATGCTTTCTTCATTAATATAAATGAACTTCCCCAAACCAAAGAAAGTAAACTAAAATACAGCCACTTTTGTTGTTGATTATTCATGGTTTAGTTAATTTTTTGTCAAAAATCCGACAAAAAATTAGATATCAAGCCCATTATATATAAATTTGTAGAAATTAAAAACAGATGAACACTAAAAATATATTTTTTGCAATAGTATTAGCTTGTTTTATTATAACAGGGTGTAAAGAAAATAAAGAAGTAAAAAAAGAGCGTATTGCGTTAACAATCTCTGGAATGACTTGCGAGATTGGTTGTGCAAAAATAATTCAATCTAAACTCTCTAAAAAAGAAGGTGTATTAGCTGCAAAAGTTATTTTTATAGATAGTATTGCAACAATAGAGTTTGATGGAAATACGACTTCTAAGAAAGACTTAATTACCTTTGTAGATGGCATTGCTGGTGGAGATTTATACAAAGCGTCAGAAAGCATCATAAAACCTACTGGTTCTAAATAAGCGCTAGAGTGTTCTAATACATGTAAAGAAAAATACGAGCACAATACTATTTAAATGGTTTGCAAAGTAGATTGCTGTGCAAACAAAACGAAGTAAAACTTAATTTATAAACAAAAAAAACAGGCTTTTAAGCCTGTTCTTTCCTTTTCCCATTCATAATAAGGTCTGTTATAAACCTGCACTTTTCCAAGTCCATCCGCTTACATCTACTTTAGTTCCTGTTTTGTAATCTGCCGTAGTTGAAGCATCAGCTCCATCAATCTGAACATTAGATAATGCACCACCATCCTTCATATCGATATTATCATCATATCCTTCTAACCAAATGTTTGTAATCGTAGCTCCTGAAGTCTTTTTAAACTGTAACCCTGTTCCACCAACAGTTGAAATTGCTGTTAAGTTTACAAATTGAGGGTTACCATTATCTTTATCTCCTTCAAAAGCAGTAGAAAAACCAGCAACAGTATGAGAAATGTAAGTATTAGTTACCGTACCATTCCATCCTTCTGTCCAGTCTACAGCATCATCTTCGTTATTCTCTAAATATATGTTAGATATAGAAACTGTGCCACCAAAGAACTCAACACCATCATCCGAACCGTTAATTACAGATACATTTTCTATAGTAGTTCCAGAACCAACAGCATATAAAGAAACTCCATTGTATTGAGAGTCTGCATTAATTTGTGCTCCTGTACCTTTAATTACTAAATACTTGATTGATCCTGAGTTATCAGCATCATTTGTACCTCCATAGATAAAACCACCAACTTCAGCTTCAGCATCTACCCCTGCAGAAGTTGTAGCGTCTCCACAAATAGTTAATCCTCCCCAATCTCCACCTAAAGCTGCAGTAGAAGAAATCACAACAGGTTTGTCTGCAGTACCTTGAATGTCTATTTTACCTCCTTTTAATATTGCAATATACACATCTGTTCCACCAGATTCAGCTTGAATTTTTGTTCCTGCAGGAATTACTAATTCTCCACCAGCCTGAACAATATAAGAAGAACTTAATACGTATAATATTGAAGCATCTAAAGTAACTTTACCAGCAATAGTTCCCTGTAAAGGCAAGGTTGTTATAGAAACGCTAGAATTTACCCAAGTAAAATCTGCTGCGGTAACCCTAGCTGTGTTTGTATAAGATAATGAAGGGTTTGCAACAGTTCCATCAATCAAAACATTTGTTAATGCTCCGTCATCTTTCATATCTATAGATACATCATATCCTGTTAAAGATAACTCTGTAATTGTAGCCCCTGATTCTTTTTTAAATTGTAAAGCTGTTCCACCCACAGTAGAGATTGCTGTAATATTATTAAATTTTGGATTCCCATTATCTTTGTCTCCTTCAAAAACAGTAGAAAAACCTGCAATTGTATGAGAAATATAAGCGTTGTTCACGGTTCCATTCCATCCCTCTGTCCAATCTATAGAATCATCTTCATTATTTTCTAAAAATAAATTAGTTGCAGAAACGGTTCCTCCAAAAAACTCTATACCGTCATCTGAACCATCTATAACAGCTACATTACTAATCGATGTCCCAGAACCAACAGCATATAAAGAAACTCCATTGTATTGAGAATCTGCATTAATTTGAGCACCTGTACCTTTAATTATTAAGTAGTTAATTGATCCTGAATCATCAGCATCATTTGTTCCACCATAAATAAAGCCACCAACCTCTGCTTCAGCATCTACGCCAGCAGTTGTAGTTGCATCTCCACAAATTGTTAATCCTCCCCAATCTCCAGCATTTCCAGAAGCAGAAGACATATATACTGGACTAGATTCAGTTCCTTGAATATCTATTTTACCACCTTTTAGAACTGCAATATAAACACTTGTCCCACCATTTACGGCTTGTATATTTGTACCTGCAGGAATTGTTAACGTTGCACCTGATTCAATTATAAAAGAAGAAGTTAAGCTGTAAACAGTGCTCGAATTTAAAGTATAACTTTCATCTAAATTACCTTCCATTATACCTGAGTTTAATCTAGCTATAATATCAGACACTGGTTCTACTTGGATAATAGGATCTTCACTACCACAATTTGTTAGCGTTAAAGTAACTAAAGAAAAAGCTACTACGTTTAAAATTTTAAAAATTGATTTTTTCATTTTTCGTTTAATATGGTTATTAATTTTATACAAAGAAAATGACTTATTCTTAACTTTTCTTTATCTAAAGATTAATAATATGTTAGGTTTGTGTGATAATTTAACTGTTTTGTTAAGGAATTATTAATTGGTTAAAAGCTATATTTAAAACTTACTGTTAACTGGCTACCTTTTTTGTATGACAATACAGTTTCATTCGTTTCTATATTTGTAATAAAACTTTTTACTAATTGGGTTTGTTTAATTTCTGGATTCAATAAATTTCTTCCTACTAATTTTACAGACAGATTTTTTGTTAAATCTTTACTCATTACGAAGTCTAATGAAACAAATCCTTTTTCAATAATTTCATCATTATATAAAGAGGCACTATTTGTTTTATCTTCAGGAGAACCTAAAGAAAATATTTTATCAGATGAATAGTTCCCAGTTAGCGTTGCAATAAATGCATTCTCTTTTTTATCATTATAACTTAACGAACTATTTACAATAAAGTCTGAAGCACCTTGTAAACTAGATTCTGTAATATTATTATATTGGTAATCTTCTAGTAAATCTTGCTTTAACCACATTTTAGTAATGTTACCGGTTATGTTTAATATACCTTGCTCATCATCATTCTTAATTAAATCTGTTCTTGCTTCAAGCTCTAAACCAAAAACAGTTGCCTTTTCACCCGTATTAAAATAAATAAAGTTCCCAGAGGATCCTCTTGATTGGGCAAGGTTGATTGGATTATTAATTTGTTTATAGAAAGTAGAGACAGAAAAAAGCTGCCCTCTTTGTGGAAACATCTCGTATTTTAAATCAAAATTGTAAATTTCAGATTTCTCTAAATTAGGATTCCCTTTTATGACACGACCTGTTGGTGATACATATTCAAATGGAGATAATTCTTTAAACTCTGGAAGTGTTTGTGTAATACTAGAAGCAAAACGTAAATAGTTGTTTTCTGCTAATTCATATTTTAAATTTATACTTGGATATAGACTTTGATAGCTTCTATTTAAAGTCCCTATTCTTCCTACATAATTTGCAACATCCCAAATAACAGCAATTTCATCTTTTTCAAAACGCACCCCTAAATTACCAGATAATTTAGTTTCTAAAGAAAAATCAAAATTCACATACCCTGCAAAAACATCTAAGTCTGCTTCATATCTATCTGCTTGATTCACTCTTAAAATTAACCCATTATTAAAACCCGTGTTAGTAAATGTTGAAGACAATTCATCTACAGATGGCGCTGTGAAAAATTTTGCTTTCACACCAACAAAAAGAGATTTAAAACTTCTTTCTTTATGTCTAAAGTTTACTCCATAATTTAAAGAGTAAGGTTTCGTATCATCTTCATCATTAATACCTAAAGCCCATTTATTTTGTACAAGCGCATTTATCTCTGTATCCTCAATTTTTTGGCTAGATTTTCTTTGCTGGTAGTCTCCAACATGTGCATATTGAATTGTAGGTGAAGTTGTAATATCTAAAATATTTACTTCATTTCTAATTCTATTAGGCTCTTCTGATAAAACAAAGTTATAACCACCCGCCCAGTTTAATGTGTTATTTTCATTCCACTTATGCTTCCCAAGTAACTGATTGATGAAAAGAGTAGTTTGTTTAAAATTTTGATCTCTTACAAAAGCTCCTTCCTCCTGAGGGTCTTGGTCAAAAACATAACCTAAACCATCTCTACCTTGTTCATATAGATTATCTGATCCTTTGTTTACAAATAAAGTATTGAATCTAATTTTATTATTATCATTTAATTTTAAACCAACATTTAGATATCCAGTAGTATTGGAATTCATATTGTATTGTTCTGCATCATTAAAACTTGCATCTAATACATTAGATCTAAAAGCTTTAAAAACGCCTTTAAAATGATTAAAAGATTTAGAATGAGAAGCATTTACAAAAATTGACAAATCTTTACCAAAAATTTCAAATTTTCTTGCAGCAGAAAAAGAACCGCTAAAGTTAATTGGTGTAGAAAGTGTTTCTGTATCCCAGCCTTGAAGAGTAATTAAATTCTGAAGTGCATATTCTTTTTTATGAAACCCAAGCGTTACATCATTATTTATAATTGTAGTTCTAAAATCATTCGACAGATTTAAAACATTGGTATTTGTGCCACTTGATAAAGAAATTGAATATCCTTTTTTAGAATATTCTTTAGAATTTACATCTACATTACCAGAACCTTGATCTGCATAACTACTTGTTGTATACGTTTTACTAATACCTATATTTTTAATAATATTTGTAGAAAATAAGTTTAAATTAATATTTTTATTAGCCACATCATCAGAAGGAATTGGCAATCCATTCATTGTAGTTGATAAATACCGATCTCCCAAACCTCTGATATAAATACTACCCGAACCTTCACTTTTTGTAACACCAGAAATTTTAGTAGTTGCATTTGCAGCATTCGAAACACCTACTTTAGCTAATGTTTGAGCTCCAATACTTTCAATAATTACCGTTGCTTTCTTTTGCTCTAATAAAAGGGCGCTTGCAGACTCCTTTCCTATAGTTGACTTAATTACAATTTCATCTAAAGCCACCC
>OJEF01000064.1_pt1 | contig 26296 bp, 25 predicted proteins | sample 1593041 | NCBI WGS metagenome assembly OJEF01 (sample SAMN05416790, study PRJEB24817) | seawater metagenome | isolation source: Sea water | place: Canada:Atlantic | collected 2013-11
TATCTAGCTCCCATGCATTAGTGGCGTCAATTTTGTCCTGAAGTTCAGACTGGCGGGCCATGAGTTGATCCATCTTGTCTGGATTTTCATAGACCTCCGGTAAACCAAACATATCGTTAATTTTATTGTACTCGTCCAAGACTGCAACCGTTTCGGCAGCACCTTCCTTAACTATGTCCAATACGGTTTTACCAGCTTCAAGCTGAGGTTCTTGCTCGAGGTATCCAACATTGTAACCTGGAGAAAAAACCACATCGCCTTGATAGTTCTTTTCTACTCCCGCAATAATTTTTAAAAGCGTTGATTTACCTGATCCATTTAAACCTAGTATCCCTATTTTGGCTCCATAGAAGAAAGACAAATAAATGTCTTTCAGGATAGCCTTGTTATTGTGTGGCAAAATCTTGCTTACACGAGACATGGAGAAAATGACTTTTTTACCGTCGTCTGACATGAACTATAGTATTAAAAAATTAGTACGCATTGTTATTCTCATGCTAAGTGTATTAGCTAGTGAACAAAGTGCAGCACAAAGTTACATATTGAAAGGGACTGTGGTTGATTCAGATTCGTCTTTTACAATACCTAATTCCTACGTAGTCAATAACAAGACGTTTGCTGGAACCATTACCAATGGAATAGGCTACTTTGAACTTTCTGTTGCACAGGGGGATACGCTTATATTCTCTAATGTTGGTTATCAATTTTACTACCTATCTATTGATTCAAACGCCATTCAAAATCGAGATAACGAGTTACTTGTAAAGCTAGTTCCAAGAAACTTCTTATTGGATGAGGTCAGTATTTACGCCATTACCTCCAATAACCCTAGAACAATGCCACAACGTAAGCCACTAGTTCCCGCTTCAAGCGATATTAGAACTCCTCAAGCTGTGGCTCCTACCCTAGCGAACCCATTGGACCTCTTGTACTATAGTTTTGGAAAAAGACCCAAGCAACTCGCGGCACTGAGAAAACTGCAAAAGGAGGATTACTACAGAAGGAAGCTTGAAGAAGGTAATAATAGAGTTGTGTTAGAACAATTGACTGGAATTCCAAAAGAGGAAATGCAAGCTTTTATGTTTTACTGTAAATATTCGGATACCGAAATTAAAACTTTTAATGACTATCAGTTCTTAGTCTCGCTTTTAGACTGTTATGCCCTTTATGAAAGAGAAAGAGAACAAGAAGATGCATTAGACAAGTTAAACAGGTAGCACCATGACTATTCACGATTATAGAACCGCGAATCAGGCTTTATGGGACCATTGGGCCCGTTTACATCCTGGTAGTGATTTTTATCAAAACGAAGCTTTCAAAGCGCACAAAATGTCTTTAAACTCCATTGAGACGGACATCTTACCAAATTTAACTGGCAAGCGTGTTCTTCATCTGCAGTGTCACTTTGGACAAGATACCATCAGTTTACATACCCTAGGAGCAACTGAAATTGTCGGACTAGATTTCAGCGCGGAAGCTATAAAACAAGCCAGACTATTAGCAAATGAGTGTGGCGTTCCAGCAATATTTATACAACGCGATGTACTAGATCCTCTGGCAGAACTTCATGGTTCATTTGATCTAGTTTTTGCGTCCTATGGTGTAGTAGGTTGGCACCCTGATGTTAGTGCTTGGATGGATGCTGCTTTTTCCTACCTAAAACCAGGTGGCGAATTAATACTTGTCGATTTTCATCCTGTATTATGGATTCTAGATTCTGAATTCAAAGAAATTGTTTACTCTTATTTTAATAGAGGTGTTATTACAGAAGAAAGCGATGGGTCTTACGCCGCTCCACTTGCAGGTAAAATGGTACACCATACATGGAACCATACCATAAGTGACCTTATAAAACCAATCGTTGATGTTCCAGAGAGATCGCTAATCTACTTTGCAGAACACGACTGGAGTCCGTACGAATTGTTCGAGTCTACACAACCCGAGCCAAAACGTTACCAAATCAAGGGTAAGGAAGGCCTCTTCCCGCTTGTTTATGCCATAAAAGCTAAAAAAATGTAAATAAAAAACCGCGAGCCATAGGCTCGCGGTTTTTTTATGTGCTAAAACGGATGGCTTAAGCTAAACGATCGTTTGTATGGAATCCGAAAAAACCCACGAATTTCTCTATTCCCGTCCAAAATTTTATGCGGTCCAACATTGGATTTAACCAAGGTGTATACGAGCAATATGCCTTAGTCTCTGGTCGCGTATGGTGCTTAGCGTGATCACGTGGGCGCTGTAAGACTTTTATATTTTGAAGAAAAGTAACTATACTAGGTTTTTCATCAGGTCGCTTGTGCGACCACTGGTGTACAATATTTGCATTTGCTCCTAGAAATCCAAAGAACAACCATTGCCAAGAGATCGTACCCGTTGTAAGAAAAACAACAGTCCACATCATGGCAACACCTGCCCAACCAGATTTACATAAATACCAATACGATCTAGTAATCATTTTTCTAGGGTCTTCATGGTGCCAGGTATTAATCTCGATCACCGCTTTACCTACAATCGGCATATCTTCTTTACCATAACGGTCCATCCACCAATGCACTATGCCAGTTACAAAATCCAACAAAAAGTACAAGCCAACAGCTTGAGCTATAATAATCATCATAAACTTATATATTTATTCATAGCAATGTAGAATATAAATACTACCAAAGAAAATGTATAACTCCCTTAAGGTGAAAGTTGTTCACCAGATTTAACAATAAAAGGAGCAAATAACAAGATTAATATCTCAAAATAGAGATACTTAGTTCATAAGACCCCTAAAATATAAATCTTACTAGTATGTATAGCATAGTACCAACTATTACCTATATCTTTGTATTAAACTAGTACTATATGAAGATATTATTATTGACTCTGTTGCTACCTGTCTTTATGTTTTCACAAACGAAAAATAAGGCTGACAAAATGTACAAGAGGTATGAGCCCAGATCCTACATAAGTGGATTCAGTATGGGGGGAAGCCTATTAAGTACTTTTCCTATTGACATTGATTTTGACAATGGTGCAATGGAAAAAACACTTAACGGTGAAATAACGCGCTTTCAATGGCTAAAAATATCAGATGACAAACATTTGGAACAGGTTACAGAGGAATGGCAGCAATTTTTAGATCATTCAGGCTATATAAAGAAGACCGTAGATGATGATGATGGCGATAAAATATCTATTTACCTAGATGGTTCTAGAGCTCAATTCAATGAAGCCCACATGCTCTTCATTAAGGAAGATAAGACAACGCTACTTAATGTCTACGGAAATTTTACAATACATAAAACCGCTCATAATGAACATTGAGAATACCAAAGCTCAAATGAGAAAAGGAATCTTGGAATATTGTATTCTAGGCATTCTAAGCTCCGGCGATTCCTATACTTCTGATATTATTGAGGAATTAAAAAAAGCGAAACTAATTGTTGTTGAAGGAACATTATATCCGCTACTCACACGGCTTAAAAATGCCGGTTTACTAGAGTATCGATGGGAAGAAAGTACCTCAGGTCCTCCTCGAAAATATTATTCTCTTTCCGACAACGGGCGTTCTTTTCAACACGATCTGAAACAAACATGGGATGGGTTAAGTCAAGCTGTTAATCACCTAACCACAACTAAGCAAGCCAAATGAATAAAACAATAAATATTAACTTATCAGGTATTGTCTTCCACCTAGACGAAGACGCATACGAAGCTTTCAAGAGCTACCTCAGTGAGGTTAAGCAAACCCTGACGGGACAAGAAGGTGGTACGGAAATCATTGCTGATATAGAGGCGAGAATGGCCGAATTATTTTCTCAGCGTCTTGAGTCTTTCAAAAGATCAGTAGTGATCACATCAGATATAATCTACATTATTGACACCTTGGGAAGACCAGAGGAGTTTGAGGACGATGTTGAACCTGAGCAAACTAAAAAGGATGCACCGAAAAATCAAAGAAGGTTTTTCAGAAACTCTGAAGAACAATTCATAGGTGGAGTTGCTAGTGGAATTGGAGCATACTTTGGAATTGATACCGTTTGGATTAGAATTGTATTTCTAGTGCTTCTTTTCTTTACAGGCATTGGTTTAGTCACCTATATTATACTTTGGGCAGCAATTCCTGAGGCTAAAACAACCGCTCAAAAACTCCAAATGAAAGGAGAGCCTGTCAACCTCAGTAACATAGAGAAGAGTGTAAAGGAAGAACTCGAAGGCGTAAAGGATCGTTTCAGTAAATTTAAAGACGGCACTAAGGGTTCAGCGGGGAAAGTAAATTCTACAGTCCATAGATTTCTCTCCTTTATCCTTAATATTATCGAAGGGTTGGCTCGATTCATCTTTAAATTTTTAAGTATCATTCTGATCATCATTGCGAGTTTCATTGGGTTTTTCGTCTTTGCAGGTTTATTCGGAATGGTCGCAGGAAGTTGGAATATTGATATTGGTGGAGTTGACTTCAACTCTTTTGATGGTCATATGCTGGGACTTAACGGTGCGGAAGCTATTTTCGGTAGCGGATTGCTCTTGAACTTAATGCGCATTGGAACGCTACTTACACTGTTATTCCCAATCTTTGGGCTGATCGTTATTCTTGCTAAATCATTTAAGAAGCCTATTCCGAATGCACGAAGATTAACCTTAATCGGAGGGATTGGTTTTATCATCGGTTTGATCATGATTCTATATAGTGTGATTTTAGTCGCAAGCAGCTTTGATGTCAAGGCGACGGAGATGGAAACATTAGCATTAAAAGGAACCGAATTTGATCTTCAGGCCGATTTGTTAGAAGATTCAAATCCTTTCCTCTTCGAAATTGACGACGATAAATTACGGATAGAGAATGTCCAACTTAATGTGAAAAAGTCGTTCGACTCGTTAGCTACGCTCGTTATTAAACACAAGGCATGTGGGAAGAACAATTCTGATGCGCGAGGCAGAGCTCAGAGGTTCGACTACCCTATTGATCAAACAGGAAGCATTTTATCATTAAACGAATACTTTACGGTACCAAAAGATGCTATGTATAGGGGGCAAGAATTAAGAGCTACATTATACCTACCCGTGGGATCAAAAATTTTCTTAGACCCAAGTGTAGAAAACCTGATTTATGATATCGGAAATATCTACGATATGATGGACAGGGATATGATAGGTCACAACTGGGAGATGTCAAATAATGGTTTAACCTGCCTGGATTGTCAAGATGTTCAGCAATACTATAACGAAAATGATATCTCGGAAGTGGAGTCTATAATGGAAACGGTTCTCGAGGAGCTTGAAGAATCGGAAAATGACATTGAACAAGAGATAGAAAGGTTAGAACAGAAGCTCAGACTTCTAAAAGATAAATAGTACCTCTCCTTAAAGTGTAAAGCCGCCTCTATCTAATAGGGAGCGGCTTTTTTAAGGTATTAAAATTCCCATTACTACAAAAAATCCTCCCAGTACTATCAATACCCACTTACTCATTGGGTTCTTCACTTGCCCATCCATGGTGAGTCTTGTAAAAACAAAACTCAGCACGAACCAAGCCATATAGTTTTCCAATGGTACCTCTGCAGCTTGCCATTCCCAAAATCCAAGGCCTATTGCCACAGGTTCAATGAATATATCCAACAAAAGCATACCTAAACCCGTAGCTAAACTAATTATGGTTTTATTCGAACTAATTCGAGAAAAGACATCATTAAAGGAGCGCAATAAAACCCACCACAGCACTCCGATTAGAAAAGGTGTCCCCAACAAACCTGGTCCTAATATGCTACTGTAAGAGTATTCGCCAAATGGGAAGCCCGTATTTGTACCTAGCATTTCAACTAAGAAACCCATTAAAGCAGGTAAGGCGTAAAGAAGAGGCCTCTTCACTTTGTCAGAAGTAATAAGGTATACAACGGAAAGTAATAATAAATTTAGTGGCGTGAGCATGACGAAATCAGAAGACCAAGGACCACCTAAGAGAAGGATCCCCACAAAATGGAAGACGGCGATAACCCAGCTTCCATAATTTTTAAACCAAGATTTTACTTCAGCTCTATTCATCATCTTCTAACCACCAATCTGTAGCGATTTTGCCACTTAATAAACACAATGGTACTCCTCCACCTGGATGAGCACTGCCTCCACAAAAGTACAACCCATGGACTCCACTTTTCTTGTTTGGGTGACGCAAAAAAGCAGCCATTCGATCATTAGAGCTGGTACCGTATAAAGCTCCACCGACACTAGATGTTTTACGTTCAATACTCCGAGGATCAAGTAATTCTTCCGTTAATATTAGTGGTTTAATGTCAACTCCTAGCTCCTGAGTAAGTCTTTGAAGTATAGAATTCTTGACCTTGGGGATAATTTCATCCCAGGGCTGACCCTGATTCGAGGGGACATTGATCATCACGAACCAATTTTCATGTCCTTTCGGAGCATCTGTATCTTCGAGCTTACTCGTAATATTCACATACACGGTAGGATCTTCCCAGAATGCGCCGTTGTGCTGAATTGCCTCAAATTCCTTTTCATAGTTATCCGAAAAGAAAATATTATGAAGGTCAAGTTGTGGAAAGGAGCCGTTTATTCCCCAATAAAATATTAATGCACTAGAGCTAGGCTCCTGTTTAAGAGTTTTCTTTGGGCGTTTGAGTTCTGGAGACAACAAATGTGAGTAGGCGTGCTTTACATCACTATTCACAAATATGGTATCACAAGGATGCTCTATTCCATTTACCTGTATACCCACCATTTTATTTTGCACAGAGTTCAACTTCTCAACTTTATGACCTAGGTGAAATTCAACTCCTAGTTTGAGCGCCAATCTTGTGAGGCTTTGAGAAATTTCATGCATGCCGCCTTTTGGCAAGTAGGTTCCTAAACCATGTTCTAAATGCGTAATCATTTGCATAATCCCTGGTGTTAGAAAAGGAGATGATCCATTGTAAGTGGCATACCTATTAAAAAGTTGTACCAACTTAGGATCCTTGAAGTACTTCTTGTTTTCCTCATCTAAGGATGAAAACAAGCCTAACGATGGGATAGCCCGTAGTACTTTTAGAACTTCTAACGTCATAAATGTTGAAGGCTTATGCAAACTGTTTTCTAAGAAGTACGGTGAAGTCAAGTTATATTTTTTAGCTGCATCAGAAAAATAATCAGCTACTCTACTGGCCTCTAGTGAAGAGAAATTCTTCGAAATGACGTCTATGTTTTTCTCCAATTGGGGATACATTGAAAAACGAGTACCATCACGCCAGAAGTAATTGCACACTGTATTGTGGACGTGGTAATTAAAATAATCTCTAGGATTCTCACCTGCTAATTTAAACAGATCGTCAACCAGATTAGGCAAAGTGAATAGCGAAGGACCCGCATCGAAACGGAATCCATCCTTCTGAAATGCTGTTACCTTGCCTCCCGTATAGCTGTTTTGCTCGTAAACATGAACTTCAGCTCCAGCCACAGCAGCTCGGATTGCAGCCGATAATCCGGCAATTCCCGAACCTACAACGGCTACTCTACTATCTTTTATGGATGTGGTTGTGTGTTTTTTCATCTTTATAAAAACAAGGTACAATCCAATTTGTTGTAAAGCCGTGGGGAAAAATATAAATAGAATTGCATTGGCCATCATTACAGTTGCTCTATTACTGAGTATCCTGTGGCCTTATGAACCGAAACTCATAGATTGGTCAAAAACACCCACCTATCGGGTATTGGAAAGTGATGAGATTTACTTCAATAATACTAGAATAGTCCGATACCGTACGGATGAGTCTTTAGAGTTGACCCAGCAGGGATTTAAAACGCATAGATCTACCATCGCACTCAGTGATACTTCTGTTCCCTTTATGAATTTTGTAATCATCAATAATTGGCGGAATGACCAAGCCTATATTGTTGCTGAACCTAGTAATCGTAGATTTTTTAGAGATAGCGTGGTCATCATTGCTGGGGCGAAAACATTTAACATTGATCTAGATCATATGGACTTTGAGGAGCACTACAAATTAGCAGCGTCCCTATTCGAGTCCTCCCTGGAATTTACGCATCCAATCATGATTCAAGGTGGAGATTCATTAATGCTATATGGTACGCAGGGGAATGAAAAAACGAACACCATCGTCTTGAAAGATTATTTCAGATTGATTGGTCGGTTTCAGTAATTCTATTGCTTTCTTTTCGAAGCTGCACGAATACTTAATAATTGGACCACCAAGGCAAAACCCACGGAACTGTAAACGTATGGCTTAGGTATCTCAACATGAGCACTCTCTGCGATAAGTACGGTTCCTATCATAATCAAGAAGCTCAACGCTAATATTTGAAGAGCCACATGCTTTTCTATATAATCTCCTATTGGTTTCGCGAAAACAAGCATAATACCCATGGATATGACCACAGCAATAACCATAATCGCAATATTTTCTGTCATTCCTATTGCTGTTAAAACGCTGTCAAAACTAAATACAATATCCAAAAGACCTATTTGAATAATGGCACCAACGAGGGTACTTGATTTACGCTCATTTACATGACCCCTACCCTCTGTCTTTTTGACGATTTCAGTGGAAGCCTTCGCTAATAAGAAAACACCCCCAAAAAACAGAATTGCATCTCGCCCAGATACAGGATGATTTCCCAATTCAAAAATAGGTGCCGTAAGTCCTATGAGCCACGTTATTCCGAGCAACATGAGTACTCTAAACAACATAGCAAGACCAATACCTAGTTGCCTTGCCTTTGGCTGAATTTTAGGATCTAGATCTTGCGTAACAAGTGAAATAAAGATGATATTATCTATCCCTAGGACAATTTCCAAAAACGTTAATGTAATTAACGATAATAATCCATCAATACTTAGTAGTGCTTCCATGGCCAGGTCTATATCGAGTTAGATGTTAAGAGTCTTCATGACTAGTCTATGATCTATATTTACCATATGAACGATGAGCAGCATATGGCATTTCTCGAAGATAAGGTGAAACACCTTCAAGAAAATATAGTACTGCAATCGGAATGGTTAATAGAGCTTAAAAAACTCATTGCGGATTTAGAATCATTCGATTCTACTCCTTACTCAAAAGAAACGATTTCTGGCCTTCGCATTGCTATTGATGCTCATCCAGGATTCCCTGATACAGATAAGATCATTCAGGAACAAGACGTCTTTATTGATCGTAATCTGATGCAACAATACTGGCGATTAACAGAGCTCACACATGAGTTAAGAACCCCCCTGAGCACTCTAAAAGGAATATGCGTTATTATAGACACCTCTAATGTCAATAGCGAGCAGCTTAAGTATCTCGAAATCATTTCTCGCAACTGCGAGATGATGATGATACTGATAGACAATGTAGTTGATTACGGTAAAGTCACTAATACCCCCCCTGTTCCTCAGTCTATAAAAACTAATATTGGAGATCTCCTTAAATATTTGATTGACACCTTTGAGCTTAGAACGAAAAACAAAGATCTTAATTTTACCTGTTGCCTAGACTTGAAGGAGCACATAGTGCAGGTAGATCCTACTCTTTTGAGTCAAGTGATTCTGAATTTACTCAGTAACGCTGAGAAATTCAGCGTTAAAGGTGAGGTTGCTTTAAAGTCTGAAATACTATTTGAGAGCGGAACTGAGCTTTCCGTTCAAATATCTGTTAAAGACTCGGGTATTGGAATTAGTAAAAGCCACTTGACTACTGTTTTTGACGCATTTGTACAAGGAGAAACACCCCTGAAAGGAACAAATGTTGGATCGGGATTAGGATTGTACATCACCAAAAACATCATCCAAAACATGGGCGGAGAGATTTGGGCGACGAGCGACGTAGGATTAGGCACTACGGTTTACTTTACACTCACACTCCCTCTGGGATAATACGAGTTTTAGAAGTCTAGTTTAAACCACGAGGCAGATTTCGCTTGCGCTCAAACTTAACATAGAAATATATTATTCCTAAGATCAAGAGCATAGCATAGAACACATCTTCTACTGGAATAGTGGCTATTCTTAAGCCTAGGTTTTCAGAGTTGTTGTACCACACCACTGGACTTTCAGTAACACTTCCAGTAAGGATTCCGTTTTTTAAAATAAATGGGATTAACGCTATGAGATAACTTTGATAAAATTTTCCCATCCAATCCACTTTTTCGATCCAAACGACATAGATAATAGCTGCGGCAAGTAAAAGAAAGGTAATACTCGTATATGCCTTATCCAGGTTCAATGAGCCTATGGCCAGACACGAAATAACTAAACCATAATTCAACCATACGACAAGTGACTTGGGTACCATCCCCTTCGGAAAGAAAAAATCCAAAACACGATAAATAAAAACACACGAAAAGGGAACGGTAATAAAAAATAAGTATTCTCCAAGCGGCAATCCAAAAAGAGAAATACCGCATAAGTAATCTGGTGTAAAGCCCCAAACTCTCATTTCTGTGAACCAAATATCCCACAATAGGAAAAATCCACTAACGAGAAGCATACTCTTAAACAAGGAAGAAAACGATTTGTAATACGCTACTCTACTTTCAAAACTTCTTAATAGAGGTACGCAGATTGTAGCTAGGTTAAGCAGCAAATACAGCCATTTAGTTTCTAACATACTTAAGAGATTGAAGCGCGTTGCTTACGCACCGCTTTAATGTACTTCGGGTGGACCAATAACATACCAAAATTTTCGCCCTCCTCTTTACCCAGATGGCTATGGTGCATTTTATGAGCCAATCTTACCGATTCCCAATAGATGCTATTTGCCTTCCTTAAATAAGGTAAACGTTGATGAATGAACACCTCATGCACTATGGCATAGGCTAATCCATATAGGGCTATCCCTGCACCTACAGACACTGAAACACCGTTACCAGCCATGAGCCCAAGCATGATAAACAGCCAAGATGGAATTGCAAATATTAAGAAAAAGGTGTCATTCTTCTCGAGTGCACCAGGAGTTTTGACATGATGATCTTCATGTAAAAACCATAAAATTCCGTGCATGAGATAACGATGCGCAAGCCAAGCAACTACTTCCATAGAGCAGAAAACCAAGAGCGTAATTAATAGTTCAATGGGGGTCATGGTACTACTTTAAACTTTGAATAAAGTTAAGACTTTCGGAAACGTGACTCGTAGCACGTAATAAACTTTTAAAAACATAAGCCACGTGGTGATTTTTATCGGTAACATAAGTCACACGATCAGCAACTTCGGTAAAGAGAATGCTGGGAGATCCGAAACTTTTTCTCACGCTTTGATCAGGGTCACTTAATACGGGGAAATTCAAATTATACTTCTCCGTAAACCCACTGTGCTGAGCAACGGAACCGCTGTTTACACCAACTACAAGAGCACCGGCTGCGGCAAATTCACTTTCATGATCTCTGAAACTACATGCCTGAGCGGTACAGCCCGGTGTATGGTCTTTCGGATAAAAAAATATCACCAATGGAGTGCCTATGTGATCAATAGACTTGAAGGTATTCCCTTGTTGATCAATAAGTTCGAAAGAAGGAATGGGATCACCTACTTTTAATTGAGCTTTAGACGGCATAAATACGAGGAGTAAGAAGAAAATAAGGTTAATTTTATTCATAGTAGGTACAACATTGATACCGCTATTTTGTTTGATAGTTATGAACGGTATTTTATTCTCTAAAACGGACCATCAAGAAGAAAGTCCTTTTGAGACACTCTTAAAGCTTTTTAAGGAAGTCATTGTACATACCTCTGGTGATGTAGATGAAGCTCTGGATTGGCTCCGGCAATTGGACCAGCACTACCAGATAACCAATGAGGACTACACTTTTGAAGATTTCGTTCAAGAACTCAAAGATAAAGGCTTTTTAAAAGATGAAAAAGACGGTGGTGGTGGTTCCGTTCTCACTGCAAAGGCAGAAAATGCAGTTCGTAAAGCAGCAATGACGCAGTTATTTGGTACCATGAAAAAGGGTGATTCTGGTGAACACCAATCAAATAAATTTGATGGCAAAGGAGATAGCACGGGTGATTTAAAAAATTATGTGTTCGGAGATTCGCTCGATAACATAGTCATGAATGAAAGTTTAAAAAACGCATTTATTAAAAATGGTATTGACGAGCTTACCATGACTGCTGAAAATCTGGTGGTAGAAGACGCACATCAAAATACAAGTTTAAGTACGGTTTTAATGATCGACATAAGCCACTCTATGATCCTTTACGGTGAAGATCGAATAACACCAGCAAAAATGGTGGCTATGGCGCTATCAGAGTGGATTACCACCAAGTATCCAAAAGATAGTCTAGACATCATTGTTTACGGAAATGAGAGCTGGCCTATCACTATGAAGGAGCTGCCATACCTAAAAGTAGGACCTTACCATACTAATTTTGTAGCAGGACTAGAACTGGCGATGAACCTTCTCAAAAGGAAGCGTAGCGCGAACAAACAAATCTTTAACATCACTGATGGCAAGCCGAGCTGTTTGATTGAACCAGACGGATCTTTTTATAAAAATAGCTTTGGACTCGATCCTTATATCACTGGGAAATGTCTAGAAATGGCCGCAAAAACAAAACGAGCAAAGATTCCCGTTCACACCTTTATGATTGCTAAAGATGCCTATCTACAGCACTTTATTAAATCGTTTAGTGACATCAATGGAGGACGTGCTTATTATACAGGGTTAACTAAGCTCGGTGAATTAATATTTAGTGATTACCAAAATCAGAAAAAGAAACATAGATAATGTCTGACAAACCCAATATATTGACTCTAGGAATGCTTATTTCTAGTGGTTATAGCCCTAAGAGTATCAAGGAAGAAATTAGAGACAACCTAGTGCCCATTCTTAAATCTGGTAAACACCCATTCCAGGGCATTTATGGTTATGAAAACTCCGTGATTCCTGCCATTGAACGTGGGTTACTCGCTGCGCATGATATTTTATTTTTAGGACTGCGTGGGCAAGCTAAAACTCGCCTCGCCCGTCAAATGGTTGCACTTTTAGACGAATGGATGCCCGTTTTAGCGAGTAGCGAGCTCAATGAGGATCCTATGATTCCCTTGACTTCAGAAAGTAAGCGCCTGATTGCTTCATTAGGAGATCAAACACCTATTACATGGGTGCATCGTAGTGATCGATTTTTTGAAAAACTAGCAACACCGGATACTACGGTAGCTGATCTTATTGGAGATATTGACCCTATTAAGGCTGCGAATGAGAAATTGAATTTCTCGGATGAAAGAGTCATTCATTTTGGAATGATCCCTCGTGCGCACCGCTGTATTTTTGTGATTAACGAATTACCTGATCTTCAACCTAGACTCCAAGTTGCGCTCTTTAATATTTTACAAGAGGGAGACATTCAGATCAGGGGTTTTCAAAAGAGATTGGAGCTCGATGTTCAGTTTGTGTTTACAGCAAATCCAGAAGACTATACCAGCAGAGGTAGTATTGTTACACCGTTAAAGGATAGAATTGGTTCTCAAATCCACACTCATTACCCTAAATCTCTAGAGGTTGCTTTAAAAATTACAGCACAGGAAACTCAAGCTATTCAGAATAAATACCCGCATGTTACAGTGAATGCAATAGCGAAGCAACTTATTGAGCAGCTCGCCTTCAGTGCACGTGAGAGTTCGTTCATAGACGCGACAAGTGGGGTTAGTGCGAGAATGACCATAAGCGCCTTCGAAGCTTTATTAACCACTGTTGAGCGACGCAGGTTATTAGAGGGTGCTGATCAAAGCCAAGTTCGTTTGAGTGACTTCTATGGGACTATTCCAGCGATCGTTGGTAAAGTAGAACTGGTTTACGAAGGAGAGCAAGAAGGTGCAGAAGGTGTTGCAAATAGCTTGCTGGGACATGCTACAAAAATGGTTTATGAAAGTTATTTTCCGGTATTCCGAAACTTAAAACGTACGAATGATAGCAATCCATTCCTTCATATTCAAAACTGGTTTAGTGAAGGAGGACGAATAGAATTGTTGGATGAGTTCTCCCAAAAAGAGTATGAAAAAGCACTAGACATAGATCCGCTAAATGATTTCATGAAGTCTCACCTTCCCAAAGACACAACGGAATCTCAATCATTTTTAAAGGAAATGGTACTCTGGGCGCTAGGTGAGTATAACCAGATTAATAAGTCCAGAACAGAATTAAGCACTGACTTTAATGACCTATTTGGGAATCTTCTTGACGGAGATCATGTTGATTAAAACTTAACCCAACGGAGACCTTCAAATTTACGAAGCTCGACAAACTTGTTTTGACGTGAAGTACCATTAGAGTAATCGAACCCTTTTTTGATTCCCCGGTAAAATTTCACATCATTAGTAAGCCTTTGTAAATGGAACTTAGCGTTGTCATAACCCTCTATGGCATAGATATCAGGTTGTCTGCCGTAATCATCTCTAAACTTTTTTATAAATTCTTTAACCCGTCTATCGTCATAGTCTACATAGGACGATGTAAACATTTGTACATTCTCTCTTTCGAATACATTACTCACAAGCCCATTTTCAAAGACTTGATACTCATGAGTATACCAACAATATAATGCACTGCCTGAACGTAAGTTGCGTAGGACATCTAGAATAAAAGCTGGATCATTTTCAGTGATTATAATATCGTACGGGGTCTGCGTATTTAATTCACCAAGCTCTTCATTTTGAACCCAGCTATCATCGCTTGAAACCAAAAGGTAATCGCTCGCTGCCAAATTTTCAACCAGCATTCTGGAAATAGTTTGAGAGCTACCAGACTGCAATCCAACAACAAGCAGTTTCCTCGATATTTCACTGGACGTATCTGATCTCTCCAAATAGTGTTTACTGATCACTTTTTCTCTCATTGCATGCCAAAAAAGTTCTTCAGCTACTATACTGTTCCAAACACCTAACGAATTAATAATAGGTTGTTTTGACATGAGACTCACCACATTATCTTGCTGAATATCTCCCGTAAATTGCAATACCCGAGGGGTATACATAGGACCTAAAATAAGATCAGGTCTAACAACGGAATCTAAAAGCAATTTTATGGTCTCTAAAGAATCTGGAGAATTATATGAATCATAGAACTTGAAATCTACGACTTGACCAGCATCTTGATACTCGCCAATCGCCATTTCAATGCCCTGCCGGTAACTAAATGCAATATTGGATCGTTTCGATCTCAGACCCTCGTTGATGTAGTCGTTGGTGAAAAATGGAAGGATACCTATGACTGTAATGGCTTCAGAGGTATCTCGAATTGTTGTAACGAGAGTGTCGGCTTTCAAGTTAGTCGATGTACGAGAAACCGAAGAAATTTCTGATTTTTGCCAAGAGTTAGGGTCTAAAGGTATTCTCAGTATTTCATTTCGCTTTACCGTAGGTTTATTCTTTAGGATTGGGTTGTGCCAATAAATAGTACTGTCTTTTAGTCCATATCTATTTGAGATACCATAAACACTCTCGAAACTTCGCACTTTATGAAAATCATAACGGCTTGAATCCACTATTTCCTTTTGAGGAATTGGAATGACGACTGTATCCCCAATAGCCAACCTATGCACTCCCAGCATTGGATTGGCTTCATAAATCCTATCAACTGAACTCCCATAGGTTAATGAAAGTCCATAAATAGTATTTCCCTTAACGATGGTATGAAGCACCTGCGTTTGGCCAAAAACTATGAAGCTTTGGAGCACGAAGAAAGTTGCTATGAAATATCGTCTTATTCCCATTCAATAGTTGCAGGTGGTTTTGAGCTTATATCATAAACCACGCGGTTCACACCCTTCACCTTGTTGATAATCTGGTTGCTGATCTTCGCTAGAAAATCATAAGGAAGGTGTACCCAATCTGCAGTCATACCGTCTGTACTTTCTACAGCTCTCAAAGCAACTACTTTTTCATAAGTACGTTCATCTCCCATAACTCCAACGGAGTTAACTGGTAACAAAATACTACCTGCTTGCCAAACCTTATCATACAAGCCTTCATTTTTAAGACCTGAAATGAATATATGATCTACATCCTGAAGTAATTGGACTTTTTCTCTAGTGATATCTCCTAATATCCTGATCGCTAGACCCGGACCTGGGAAGGGATGACGACCTAAAAGTTCGGACGCCATATCCATAGATGCTCCTACCCTTCTCACTTCGTCTTTAAAAAGCGTTTTAAGTGGCTCTACCACTTTTAACTTCATGAAATCCGGTAATCCACCTACATTGTGATGTGATTTTATGGTCGCTGAGGGGCCATTAACACTTATACTCTCGATGATATCAGGGTATATCGTGCCTTGAGCTAACCACGAGACATCATTTATCAAGGTGGCTTCTTGATCAAAAACCTCTATGAACACTCGACCAATTGCTTTTCTTTTCGCTTCAGGCTCAGATATTCCGGCAAGAGCTTCCATGAACTGGTCAGTAGCATCGACACCTTTTACATTCAGCCCCATGCCCTCATATTGCTCGAGTACTTCAGTGTATTCGTTTTTTCTTAGCAATCCGTTATTCACGAAAATACAATAGAGATTTGCCCCTATAGCCTTGTGTAACAGCATGGCAGCAACTGAACTATCCACACCACCAGAAAGGCCTAAAACCACTTTATCATTCCCGAGTTGATCCTTGAGAGACGCAACAGATTCATCTACGAAATGAGCCGGGGTCCAGTCTCCTTGAACGCCAGTAACGTCATATAAAAAATTTCTAAGCAGTTGAGTACCATCTTTACTATGGTATACCTCGGGGTGGAATTGGATACCATAGGTTGACTCTCCATGAACTTTATAACCGGCTACTTTTACATCATCTGTGGAAGCAATTATCTCAAAGTTTTGCGGTAAATCCGTAATAGTATCACCATGGCTCATCCATACTTGAGATCCTTTGGAGACTCCTTGAAACAAAGCATCGGTAGAAACCTCGCTTAGATTAGCCCTTCCATATTCTCTGATAAGACTTGGAGTCACGTTACCACCTGCTTTTAAGGCCATGTATTGCGCTCCATAACAAACTCCTAATAATGGTAAAATTCCTTTAATTCCTGATAAATCAAACTGAGGCGCATCATCCTGTAGGGTGCTAAATGGAGACCCTGATAAAATAACGCCTTTTATATCTTTTGTGATCTCAGGCGGGTTATTGAAGGGATGTATCTCACAATAAACATTTAATTCGCGCACACGACGTGCGATAAGCTGGGTGTATTGTGAACCGAAATCGAGGATAAGGATAGTTTCTTGCATGTAGCAAAAATACTACTAATTTTAACCTATTAGAATGTGGGTACCAGGGATAATTGTTGACATTTTTTCAACGAGTATATTACGAGGGTCAAACCCTAAAATACCGACAGCGTCTAGATAAGAAGACTTTCGTTCCCAAAAAACCTTTGATGGATTCAAGTGATCGTAAATTTCACCAATCCTTTTCACCTCTTCTTCGCTCCTGCTTTTTGTGGTTCTAAAGCGCTGTTCAATAGTCTTGTCTGAGATTTTCTTCATTTTATGTCGCAACGCCTCTGCGTGCTGCTGCAATTCCGGATAAAGCGCTACGAAAGATCTATTCCATTGATCGATCGACGACAAAAGCGGCTTTGACAGCTCAATGGTCTCCAAAGAAAGATTGGAGTAGTAACCCAATTTGTCCTTTAGCATGGTCTCTTTTGAGGAATTCATGACCTCTGTCCAAGTCAAATTTTCCTGACGGACTTTTCTATCTATTTTCAGGGGTACACAAAGCAGCGAATCTCTGAGATACAACACAGGCATCGTAATATCTAGCATTTCAAAAGTCGAAGATAACTGTAGCCAATAAGCCAATTCCCCTCCACCACCGATATACGCTAAGTTTGGTAAAACATACTCTTGAAAAATAGGTCTTAAGAGTGCGTTTGGACTAGTATGTACCGGAGATAATTTATGGTTTAGTTTATCTATCCGGATTCTTAGTTCACTTTCTAAGCTGAATAAATTCACCTCTCTAGGAAAGACTTGTGCCTTATAGCCAGCGTCTTGCAGTTTTATGGTTTGGGACTTTATTTCTTTACCTAGCTCACCTCGAAGTTCTTTGTCCCACAAATGCGAAGCAAACTCTTTGAGTTGGACGTCATCTCCATCCAATACTAAAACACCTAAATCTTTTGCCCATTCCCTCACGATGCGGCGGGTGGCGCTGGACAAGTCTGGCTCAGATTTGTAGGCTTCAATTCTAGCTAACAAGAGAGCTCTTTGAGCATCGTTCAATTCTATCTGTGCGATGAAAGTTTCAAGCTGAGATGCTAAATCTAGGGTGGACATTCGCCCAACAGGCCCTCCCAAGAGCTCGTGTTTCCAAGTAAAGAGGTGTCCATTGATTTCAAAAGAAGCGATCTCCTCAAAATCGTGATCTTCTGAAGCCATCCAAAAGATAGGTATGACAGGGTGATCGACATCTTCAGATAAGGTTTTTGCAAGCGCAATAGTTGAAGCTATTTTAACCTCAAAAAAAGCAGAACCACCACACACCATGAGCTGATGACCCGTGGTTACGGTGAAGGCTCCTCTAGCTATATCATCTAAACTTTGAGACTCCTGCTTGGAAAGTTTTGGATTCTGCCTCTTTAAGACTTCAACAAGCATTTTTCGTGCACGATCCGAATAGGAAACTTCCTTTTTTTCCTTTACAATACGATAGTTTTCAGCCGTTAAACCTGACTTACCGAAAGGATTCACTTCCTTTCCATCCAAGAGCAAGTCCTTCATTACTTTTGATGGAACGTTACTTTCTAAATGAGAGACAAATTGATAATTCATAGTACGGTTAACATGAGAACTAAGATAAGTGCAATTCTGCTTTGTATAGCACTAACCGCATGCCAAGATTCACAAGAATCAAAGTGCGATTTGTCAGCCAGGTATAGTTTTAATTTTGAACAAGCGCAATATTATGCGCTACCGGTGATTGACTTTTCGTTTAACCTTTCTTATGACTGGACCGTACGCATGCCTAGCTTTGGTAAACAAAATTTCAATTACTATGAAGCTGCGCGAATAAATGACGACAGTACAGGTAGTGTATTACTGCGTGTTTTGCCTTTCAAGCGACAAGGGAACTATATCACCGTTACTGAACAAGCACAAGCGCAAATTTACAGAAGTGTACAAACTGCGATATCAGACAGTTGGGTTACAGAGCGTACAGATACCGTCGATCAATGGTGGGTTAAATATGGCCGTTATGAGCAAGAACCGTGGGATTACATCATTGCGCATCGCCTTATTTTGAGAGATACCATGCAAAATGGTCTATTGCTCGAATTACAAATGCAATGCCCAGCTGACTCCTTTGATTTAGGAAACGAGCGTTGTTTAGGAGAAATAGACGAGTCCTTCAAAATTTATTTGTAAAGGGAATTAACGCTAAGTTCTTGAGAATCAAATCTGGCAAATAAGACGGGTTTTTCAATAAATAAGTTCCAAAAGCCTGCTTATCTTTTATTCACCTATATTTATTCCATTCAAGGGAAACTTTGAATATAGGTTAGGGGTACGGAGCCAAGCAATTGGCTCCTTTTTTTGCGCTAAACTTTCCATGTAGCTCAGATGTTTAAAGAATTATGAAATCAACAATAAGATTAGTTTTAGGAGATCAATTAAATCCACTGCATTCTTGGTATAAATCTACTTCCAAAGACATTACCTATGTCTTCATTGAATGTCGAGAGGAGGCCAGTTATGCGCCACACCACATTCAAAAAGTAGTAGGCATTTTCGCCGCTATGCGTGACTTCGCTCAAAGACTACGTAATCAAGGACACCAAGTATGGTATCACCACATCTTCGATTCACAAACTACAGAACTCTCCGAAATTTTACATTCCGCCTGTAAGAAACTAGGGAGTTATTCCGTCGTTTGTCAAGAACCTGATGAATATAGAGTAGCACAATATTTACAGAAATTAAAAAGTAATGCGCTTGATATTCGGTTCGAATCAAGTGAACATTTTATCAGCAGTCCTTCAGAGTTTCAGGAGATGTTTAAGGGTAAGAAAAGTTTCCTTATGGAAACTTTTTACCGAAAGCTACGCAAGCGAACAGGATTACTGATGGATGGAAAGGAGCCTCACGGAGGCCAATGGAACCTTGACCATCAAAACAGGAAAAAGCTTCCTAAAAACCACCTCCTACCACCAGCATACCTGCCAAGTACAGATGTAACCAAAGTCTACCATGATGTCCAACAAGCGGGATTAAAAACCATTGGAACACTTCAAGATGCTAAGCAATTTTACTGGCCAACTAATACGGATCAAGCCTGGGAAGTATTTGACCATTGGTTGAATCATAAGTTTGGATTATTCGGAGATTTTCAAGATGCTATGACTGTAAAGGACTGGGCACTTTATCACAGTCGAATATCATTCGCTCTAAATACCAAAATGATAGACCCATTGGAGGTCTGCCGTCGAGCTGAGGATAAATACAGAACTGACCCTTCTATTGCGTTGAATGCAGCAGAAGGATTTATTCGACAAATTTTAGGCTGGCGTGAATATATGAGAAACGTTTATTGGACGAGTATGCCGGATTTCGCAAGTGCCAACTACTTCAACCATAAGAGCGATTTACCGGATTGGTTTTGGACAGGAAAGACGAAGATGAAATGCCAAGAACACGCCATTACTCAAAGTCTTCAATACGGATACGCCCATCATATTCAACGTCTTATGGTCACCGGAAACTTCGCGTTACTTGCTGGTATTGATCCAGACCAAGTAGATCAGTGGTATTTAGGGATTTACGTTGACGCATTTGAATGGGTAGAAATCACAAATACCAGGGGAATGAGTCAGTATGCAGACGGTGGGAAAATTGCTACAAAGCCCTATGTGGCATCAGCCAACTATATGAATAAAATGGGCGACTACTGCACAAACTGCAGTTACGACCGTAAAACTAAAACCGAAACCAATAGCTGTCCATTAAATACGCTTTATTGGGATTTCTTTGATCGTAATAGATCCAAATTAAATACGAATTTTCGTTTAGGTATGGTATACCGAACCTATGATAAAATGGGACCTGAACTCAAAGACCAGATTCGTAAACGAGCTCTTTATTTACATGAACACTTGAATGAATTATAATGAAGACCTGTCTACTCTGGTTTAGAAATAACCTTAGAATCCACGATAACAGCCCAGTTTCTTTTGCCTATGAGCAGTATGACAGGGTTATCCCCATCTATCTCTATCCTAAGTCGATAGCATCAGGTGAATGGGGTGACGCGCACTTTGGAGATTCTCGAAAAGCATTTCTTGATCAATCGCTACTCGATTTACAAGTAACTCTTGAATCCTATGGATCTAGATTATATGTGCTCCGAAATCTTGAGGCATTAGATCTGATACAAATTGCTTTAGACCACAATGCTGAGGCCATTATTGGAGGCGCCGAAATGGCGTATAATGAGACTGTAGATCAAACTAATATCAAAGCAGCAGGAAAGTCCTCAGGGATGTTCGTCAAATTCTTAGAAGAACGCACTTTATTTAAGGAACACCAGCTTCCTTTCTTAGTACAAGAATTACCAGAGGTATTTACTAAGTTCCGAAAACTAGTAGAGAAATATAGCACTGTTTTACCTACAGTCCAGACTGCTACGTTTTCCTCTCTGGACAGTTTAACTGTTAAGCTGACGTATGAAAAAATCAAACCAACAGCATTAACAAAAGATAATCGCAGTGCCGTGCCTTTTGAAGGTGGAGAGACACAGGGTTTAAAAGAAGTGACTTACTATTTTAAACAGACGAGACTTATCCTAAAGTATAAGGAAACACGCAACGAACTATTGGGGCGAGATTATAGCTCTAAATTTTCCCCGTTTCTCGCACTAGGATGCATTTCAGTACGTCAAGTATATGAGGATTTAAAACAATTTGAGCAGGAAATTGAATCGAACGAAAGCACCTACTGGCTATTTTTCGAATTGCTCTGGAGAGAATACTTTCAATGGGTCGCATTAAAACATGGAAAGAACCTATTTATGCCACTAGGACTTAGACCAGATAAACCCGTCACGAAAGGATTTAATCAAAAAGCTTTCGAACGCTGGAAAAACGGCACTACCCCGGACGAATTTGTGAATAGTAACATGAAGGAATTAGCGGAAACCGGTTTCATGAGTAATAGAGGGAGACAGAATGTTGCTTCTTATTTAATTCATGATATGGGGATTGAATGGCGCGCTGGAGCGGCACACTTTGAAAATCATTTGATTGATTATGATCCGGCATCCAATTACGGGAATTGGCTGTACCTCGCTGGAAGGGGAAACGATCCTAGACCCTTCAGAAAATTTGATACCATTTTTCAGGCTAATCGTTATGACCCTGATAAGAAATTTATCTCCACTTGGTGATATCACCTACCTTTAAATTATGGATTGGAAGTTTTTAAAGACATTGAGATTTGAGGAATTAAACCTCGACAAGGAAGATCAAGACATTTTAAATTCCTTAGCGAATAGACTCCAGGATAATTATCCTTACCACTCCCAGTTGTACGCCGGACAAATGATTAAACCACCCCACCCCCTGGCTCAAGCGGCACAGTGGATGGCTTCCTTTGTCAATCCAAACAACCATGCACTTGACGGAGGCCGAGCTACATCCGGTTTGGAGCTTGAGGTGGTCGCGGAACTTGGCCAATTAATGGGCTACAAACAAGCTTTAGGTCACCTGACCTCTGGTGGAACCATGGCGAATCTAGAAGCCCTTTGGATTAGCAGAAAAATTGATTCGAATACTACAGTGCTCGCGAACGAGTTAGCTCATTATACCCACAGTAGGATGACGGAGGTGTTAGGTATTCCTTTTAAGTCAATGCCAGCGGATGTAGTAGGTCGCATGGATCTTCCCGAGCTCAAGCGCGTTTTAACAGAACTGAAATCTCAAGGAAAACATGCAACCATTGTCGCTACGTTAGGCACTACAGGCACAGGTAGTATTGATCCTTTAGAAGACATTATCATCTTAGCGAAGCAATTCGATGCACGGGTCCACGTGGATGCTGCTTATGGAGGATATTTCAAGCTAGCAGAATTAGAAGCCTATTCTAAATCTCATTTTCAAGCCATTCAACACGCCGATTCTATAGTTATTGATCCTCACAAACATGGACTCCAACCCTACGGCTGTGGGGCAGTATTATTCAAGGATCCGAGTGTTGGACGTTTTTATAAACACGACAGTCCTTACACGTACTTCACGTCAACAGATTTACACCTGGGTGAAATCACCCTTGAATGCTCGAGATCAGGCGCTGCAGCAGCTGGTGTTTGGGCCACGATGCAAAAGTTTCCATTAGTACCTCAAGGCTTGTTTGCCGAACGCTTAAACCATAGCTTACGTGCTGCAATTGGACTGCACAGACTTGCATTGGATTTTGGATATCATTCTTTACCTCCAGCATTAGATATTTGTGTATTTAGCACACCTGGGGTAAAAGCCTCCCTACTCAGTGCTCAAAACAGAGATTTTTTCGAACGAAAAGCATCCGAAGGGATTCACCTCGCTTTACTTAAACTTAAGCCCGAGCAATGCCCATGGTCGATTGAATGGGACGTAGAGGAACTGGTCGTGCTGCGCAGTGTGCTTATGAAGCCTGAACATAATGACCCTGATTTCTGGAAGGCCATTCTAAGCTAGGATAAAAGTGCTTTGATGCCCTGTGCGTCGTATAGTTCTTGTACACCTGTGGCTAAATTTTTCACTGGTATTTTATCTGAAGTCATTTCTTGCGTACCGACCATTGCGAGAAAGGGAATCCCCTTTTTATCTGCAAAATCGAACTGTTTTTTCAATTTAGTAGAATCTGGATAGAGCTCCGCACGAACCCCTATGGATATCAATTGTTGAATCCAGCGGTAAGCGGCAGCACTTTCTTCCATGCCGAAATTTGCGAAAAGAATAGCTTTTTGATCCGCCACGGCATCTGGAAACAAATCCAATTCTTCCAAGCACATGTAGATCCTGTCTAACCCAAAGCTTATACCAACACCTGAAGTGTCTTTCATGCCGAAAATACTGGTCAAGTCCGCATAGCGTCCACCTCCACCTATGCTCCCCATCGCAACATCATCAGCGGTTACCTCGAAAATAGTTCCCGTATAATAGTTTAAACCTCGCGCCAAAGTAAAGTCAAACTCTAATCTTGCTGATTTCATTCCTAAATTAGAGTTTTGGAAAACGAAGTTCATTTCCTCAAGGCCCAGCTTACCCTCTTCGCTGTCTCGAAGTAGGTCGCTTAATGCATCAAGTGATAGTCCATTGCTCATCCAACCCTTAAATGTCGTTGCCGCAAGCTCGGAAATATCTTGACTAAGCATCTCTTTAACGACACCTTCCAAACCGACTTTATCTAACTTATCAATGGCAACGGTAAAGGCCGTGAATTGCTCAGAAATACCGAGTACCTCAGCCATTCCGGCTAATATTTTTCTATTGTTTACTTTAATTGTAGTGTTAAGGCCTAGTGAGGTAAATGCCGCATCGTATAGGTGGATCAATTCAACCTCTTGCCAGAGACTGTCAGAGCCTACTACATCAGCATCACACTGATAAAACTCTCTGAAACGACCTTTTTGCGGGCGGTCTGCACGCCAAACCGGTTGCATCTGGTATCGCTTAAAAGGAAAAGCTAATTCATTTTGATGCTGAACAACATAACGGGCAAAAGGAACCGTCAAGTCATATCTTAACGCCTTATCAGCAACCTTAGTGGCTAATACTTTTGGATTCTTATCATCCCATAATTCCTGTGGGATTTTGGAAGAGAAATCTCCCGATCGAAGAATTTTAAATATCAATCGGTCACCCTCTTCACCATACTTCCCGGTGAGGGTTTCTATATTCTCAAATGAAGGTGTTTCAATAGGATCATAACCACGTAATTCAAACGCATTTCGAAGTACATTCATAATGTACTGGCGCTTTTGAACGTCTGTAGAAGAAAAATCTCTGGTTCCCTTGGCTAAAGATGGTTTCATATTGTGAGCGTTGACCTGTTTACAGTAAAGGTATTGTCCATTAGTGTATCCGCGCTCTTAAGGCGCACAACTTCTATACAATTTCATAAAATCCTCACTTTCATAAAATACATTGAATGTTCTCTCGTTATGTGACCAATTTTTACGCAATGGCGTTTGACTAAATAACACATGAGCTAAGCCATCTACACCAAATTTATCTAGAATAGCCCAATACAAGCACACTACCTCACTGTCATCGCTAGATACATCTAAAATCTCCGCCAGAGGATACTTTAAAACGTTGAAATATACCTCAGCAGTTCGTGGAGAAATAAAGTTGTCTTTTAGCAAGAAGTAATCTGGATTGCTTCCGTTAAAAACAACTATAAACTCAGAGCCTTTTAAAATAGGCATCCCTGCATCTCCAAGCAGCCACCTGCCTTCCACAAAACGACCATTCACCGTTTTTATAACTATTTCATTGTTGTACTCCCATTGAATAATGAATTGACTCACTTGGTCACTATGTACGACCTCAGCCATACGCTCTACTGGGCTTCTCGAGACCATCCATTGTATAAATGAAGGACGCATTGCTGCAGCCGTCACAATCATGGCCACCACAACCATGATGACTGCGATGCCCCAAGTACCTTGTACATTTCTTTTATGATCTTCCTTCGCCCTTCTCTTTAACATTTCTGCTTTTAAGGCCTCCCTTTTCTTCTTGAGAATTTCATCTTCCGCGGAGATTGGCTTTTTAGCATAATCGACCACAATCATTGCCTTTTTAACATAATCACGCGCTTCCTGTAGTTCCTTGAATTCCTTCTCAGAACCTCCAACATCAGGGTGCTTAATTTTAGCCAAATCTCTGTAGGCCATATTCAAGTCTTCCTCATTGGCGGGCAATTGGGTAAGTCCTAATATAGAAAGTGCAAATGTTATTTTCACTGTGATGTTCGGTATCTAAAAATCTACCTAGCAAGTTAATGAACAAAGAGTATTGATGTCTATTTTTGTTTCTGCTGTGGTAAGTAAACCCGATATTGCAACAAGTACCGCCTAGAGAAGCGTGAAATATATCACAAGTTATTCAAGGCTTTAAAAGTTAAATGATCATCAATTTGTCAAAAAAATTAAACATACTCGTCGTGCTACCAGCTCGTTTGGGCTCGACTAGACTGCCAAGGAAACCTTTGCTTATGCTAGCCGGTAAACCATTGATAGCACATACGTATGAGCGGGTTTTGAAAATTTTCAGCGACGTCATAGTGGCCACAGATTCTAACGAAATAGGTCTCGTTTGTAAGTCGTTAG
>OJEF01000071.1_pt1 | contig 26006 bp, 22 predicted proteins | sample 1593041 | NCBI WGS metagenome assembly OJEF01 (sample SAMN05416790, study PRJEB24817) | seawater metagenome | isolation source: Sea water | place: Canada:Atlantic | collected 2013-11
TCGTGGGCTCGGAGATGTGTATAAGAGACAGTACTAATGCAGCTGCAGCTGGCGGATTGATTGCAGCACTTCTTGTAGCTCGCGTGATGTTCGGTAAGGCTGACCTGACAATGGCACTCAACGGCGCATTAGCTGGTCTGGTAGCTATTACTGCAGAGCCTGCTGACCCAACACCACTACTTGCAACACTCATTGGTGCCGCCGGCGGCGCAATCGTAGTGTTTAGCATCATCACTCTGGACAAGCTGAAGATTGACGATCCAGTCGGTGCTATCTCGGTTCACGGCAGCGTAGGTATCTTCGGTATCTTCGCCGTACTACTGTCCGATCCTGATGCCACTTTCATGGGCCAACTGGTCGGCATGTTAGTGATCTTCGGATGGGTGTTTGGTACTAGCTTGATCGCTTGGTTAGCAATCAAAGCAATCATGGGCCTACGAGTTACTGAGGAAGAAGAAGTGGAAGGCGTCGATATGTCCGAATGCGGCATGGAAGCTTACCCAGAATTCGTTAATCAGTAAGCACTAAAGAACAACTCTCTCTTAGGGTATTACTTTACCTGGCGCCTTTGTTTTCAAAGGTGCTTTTTTTTTGCCCTAAATCCGGCTATTTTCTGGGAAAACCCTCTTCGCAATCTTTAACAGCCAACGTCGGCAACACTGATATGTGAACAATCTCACAAGAGTATTTTGTAAAAGCAGGTATGCTCGGGCTATGCACTTCTCAGAACTCTCCAGTAATCCAGAACGCTATGCAGCGGACAATTTACTGCGGCTAAGCTGCGCCGAGTCTAGCTCGCTTAAGATTGATCGTAATGCCTACCCAACTACTCGATCTGTCAAACAAGAAATAGACAAGGCTCGCCTACTACATCGCACACTCAAGACGGACTGTGCGAAGCAGGCTCTTGGGGTGCGCGATGGCAAAGAGTTGGACTTGCTTCTATTAGAAAAGTCGATGAATAGAATAATCGATTCGACTATTGCTAATCCGCAGACTCATATTTGGTTGTTGAACACAGACCCCACAGATAGAACAGACACTGACTATTGTGTTCGTGCTGCCATTTGGGCAGTAGTGTTAGCGAGGCAGGTAGGGCTGCCTACTCGCGAAATGAAGATTCTATGCACGGTAGCACTACTGGCTGATATTGGCATGCAACTGCTGCCAGAAAGGTTAGTCAACAAGCGTGGTCCGTTTAGAAAGAAGGAATTTCTTGCCTATCGCAAGCATCTCGATTTCGGAGTGGAGCTGATTTCGCACTACACCGATCTGGACGATCGAATGACCGGGATCATACATTGTCATCATGAACGCCAAGACGGACGCGGCATTCCGAATAAGTTACGCGGAAAACAGATTCCGCTACTGGCTCGGTTTGCGAATCTCGCTTATTGTCTCGAGCGATTGCTTGTCAGTAATGGCGAAGGTCCAGCCACGCCTCCGTCTAAGGCGATTACAAAACTTTATAAGCAGCGAGCTCTAAAATTTCCCGAGCAGCTGATCGTTGAATTGATCCATGTGATGGGAACCTATCCCATCGGGGAGGTTGGGTTTGTATTGGAGCAAAATCTGCAGGGAAAGTTGCCGCCAAAAATTGCTGTATTAGCTGATGAGGGGAAGGCCTTATTGGATGATCCTGATGTGGTTGATCTAGCTAATCAGAGGAAGTCGAAGGTTGATCGGTTTATCGTGTCCAGCTATGGATCGCAGAATTCATCGAAGCGTTTAGGAGAGGGTAGAGATCTAGATCCACGAAACTATAGTCTCAGCTTCTTTGGCAAACGTGTAGGTATAGGGTCGTTCACGGTGCGGTTTTAGTAACGCTGCGCTATTTACCTGCCAATTTACCGACCAACTTACATATCACCATATTTGTGCTGCAAGATAGCGAGCGCAACCACTGGTGCAGTTTCAGTTCGTAGTATTCTCGAGCCTAAAGCGACGATCTGAAAATCGTTGGATCTCGCCCAGTCGATCTCATCAGTAGAGAACCCGCCTTCCGGCCCTACCAATAAGACACAGTTGTTTTCCGCAATTGATTGGGGAAGCGAATCAGAACCGCTGGGTTCTAACATCCACTTGTTCGCATTTTTACATAAAGACAACTCCAACACAGAGAGTGGTTTGTGTATTACCGGAACATCCAGCCTGCCACTCTGCTCACAGGCACTGATAGCTATCTTCTGCCAGTGTTGGAGTTTCTTTTCTACTCGCTCTGGTTTAAGTTTAACTTCACCATATTCGGTGTAGATTGGAGTAATCTCGTTCACACCCAGCTCAGTGGATTTCTGCACGGCGAAGTCCATCCTGTCCCCACGAGAAAGGCCAAGGATTAAGTGAATAGAGAGGGAAGCATGTTTAGTGGCATCGTGAGCGGCGCGCATATTCTCGAGTAACTCTATATCGACAGCTCGCTTTGTAATGGAAGTAACCCTCGCGCGGAATTCACCCTGCCGCGAATTAAAAACGAGAAGCTCATCGTTGAAGCGCAGGCGTAAGACATTGCTGAGATAGTGTGCAATCTCTTTGGGAAGCGAAATAACCGCATTCAGTGCGAGAGGGCTATCGAGATAAACGCGAGACAGTCGCATCAGCTATACCCTACAGCAGTTCACGTTGCGGACGATTGCCAAGATCCAAGTTCGTCCAAATCTGCGTAACAGCCTGATTGAGGTTCATCGAGTAGAAGTGTAGGCCAGGAGCGCCACCCTGCAACAAGTCCTCGCACAATTCGGTAACCACATCGATACCGAAGCTGCGTAGGCTCTGAGGGTCATCACCAAAGCCGGTTAACCGTTTGTCCAGCCAACGCGGTATCTCAGCGCCACAGCTGGCACTGAATCGGGCGAGGTTGGCATAGTTGGTAATGGGCATGATGCCGGGAACAATGGGGATATCGATTCCTGTTGTCCTGCAATAGTCCACAAAGCGGAAATAGGCATCTGGGTTATAGAAGTACTGAGTGATGGCCGAGTTTGCGCCGGCATCTACCTTGCGCTTAAAGAAGTCTACATCTGAGCTATAGCTCTTTGATTCCGGATGCACCTCGGGATAGCAGGCGACATCGATATGAAAGTGATCGCCCGTCTCAGCCCGAATAAACTCGACGAGTTCATTTGCATAGCGATGTTGCACAGCCGCGCCGACACCAGAGGGCATGTCGCCGCGTAAGGCGACTAAGCGTTTGATGCCTGCATCAATATAGGTCTGCAAAAGCTGACGCAGTTCCTCTTCATCTGAACCGCCAAAGGAAAGATGGGGAGCACATTGGGAGCCGGCTGCTTGATAACGCAATACCACCTGCTGCGTTCCCGACTTGGTCGAGCCGCCAGCCCCATAGGTTACCGAGAAGAAATCGGGATTCAACTTGCTCAGCTGAGCATGCACAGTATCCAGTTTCGATTCACCCACCTCGGTACGAGGTGGGAAAAATTCGATACTGTACTTTGATGGATTAGATGAATCCATAGTTTAGCTTTCCTTAGTGCTTTGTATTTTGTTGCTTAGTACTTGTAGCTATCGGCCTTGTAGGGACCATTAACATCTACGTTGATGTATTTGGCCTGATCACCAGTAAGTTTCGTAAGTACTCCGCCGAAACCGCCGACCATCATGGCAGCAACTTCTTCGTCGAGATGCTTAGGCAAAACTTCAACGTAGAGATTACTTTGCTTGTCTGCCGCAGGCAGGTCAGCGAACTTTTTCTCAAACATGAGCATCTGCGCTAATACCTGATTCGCGAATGATCCGTCCATGATGCGAGACGGGTGGCCAGTTGCGTTGCCTAGGTTAATCAAGCGCCCTTCAGAAAGAAGTATCAAATAGTCATCTTTGTTCTCGGTGCCATCACGATAAATTTTGTGGACCTGTGGCTTAACTTCTTCCCAAGCCCAGTTTTCGCGCATAAAGGCCGTGTCGATTTCGTTATCGAAGTGACCGATATTACAGATCACGGCGCCTTTTTTAACTGCTTGCAACATGTACTTGTCGCATACATTTATATTGCCAGTAGTTGTCACGATAAGGTCTGTCTTGGCAAGCAGCAAGGTGTCTATTCCTTCGCTGGAACCGGTATTGATGCCATCGATGTAAGGCGAGACAATTTCAAATCCGTCCATGCAGGCTTGCATCGCGCAGATTGGGTCGATCTCGGCAATTCTTACGATCATGCCCTCTTGGCGCAGGCTCTGTGCAGAACCCTTGCCCACGTCGCCATAACCAACGACCAATGCCTGCTTGCCAGAAAGCAACATGTCAGTGCCGCGCTTGATGCCGTCGTTGAGTGAATGGCGACAGCCGTATTTGTTATCGTTCTTCGACTTAGTGACCGAGTCGTTAACATTGATCGCAGGAACCTTCAATGAACCTTCTTCCAGCATCTCTAGAAGGCGATGTACGCCAGTCGTTGTCTCTTCGGTAATACCATGGATGTTCTCTAGCAGCTGAGGGTACTTCTCATGCACCATCCCGGTGAGGTCTCCGCCGTCATCTAGGATCATGTTTACATCCCAAGGCTCGCCATCTTTTAGAATGGTTTGCTCTATGCACCATTCACCTTCATCTTCTGTCTGACCCTTCCAGGCGTAAACGGCGATTCCAGCGGCAGCAATACAAGCGGCAGCATGGTCTTGAGTGGAGAATATGTTGCAAGATGACCAGCGCACTTCTGCACCGAGCTCTACAAGCGTTTCAATTAGCACGGCTGTCTGCACAGTCATGTGTATACAGCCTAGAATCTTCGCTGTAGCGAGTGGCTTCTGGCTAGAGTACTTTTTGCGCAAAGTCATTAGCGCCGGCATCTCTGCCTCGGCCAATGTGACTTCGCGACGGCCGAAATCGGCTAGGCTAATATCCGCAACTTTGTAGTCTTCGGTCGCTGCATTATTTTGTACTGATAAATCGTTCATGTCGTAATCCTTATATGTTGTGTTATAGATCAGCTGCTGCTTTAAGTGCGTCGGCTTTGTCTGTTTTTTCCCAGCTCAGGTCGAGGTCTTCGCGACCGAAGTGACCGTAAGCGGCGGTGTCTTTGTAGATAGGTTTAATTAGATCCAACATCTTGATCAGGCCTTTCGGGCGTAGCTCGAAATGGTCTCGAATAAGCTCAACGATTTTTCCGTTGCTTACTTTTCCCGTGCCGAATGTTTCAACACTAATAGATGTGGGCTCTGCTACACCGATCGCATAGGAGAGTTGAATCTCGCAGCGCTCGGCGATGCCTGCGGCAACGAGATTCTTAGCAACGTAGCGCGCTGCATAGGCAGCGGAGCGGTCAACTTTAGATGGATCTTTGCCGGAGAAGGCGCCGCCGCCGTGGCGTGCCATGCCGCCGTAGGTATCGACGATAATTTTCCTGCCAGTTAGTCCGCAATCACCGTGAGGGCCGCCAATGACAAAGCGGCCGGTAGGATTGATAAAATACTTCGTGTCAGCATTGATCCAAGCCTCAGGAAGAACCGGCTTGATGATTTCTTCCATCACCGCTTCTTGTAAGTCTTTCAGTGATATCTCTTCCTTGTGCTGCGTGGATAACACAACGGCATCTATAGCAACAGGCTTTCCATCTTCGTAGCGAAATGTAATCTGGCTCTTCGCATCCGGTTGTAACCAAGAAAGGGTGCCATTTTTACGTACTTCAGAATGGCGCTTAACCAAAAGATGTGAATAGGTGATTGGTGCTGGCATGAGCACGTCGGTTTCATTCGTAGCGTAACCAAACATTAACCCCTGATCGCCTGCGCCCTGCTCGTGGTTCTCCGTATCGTCAACACCCATAGCGATATCTGGAGACTGTTTGCCGATGCCGTTGAGTACTGCACAGGTGTTGCTATCGAATCCGCTCTCTGAATTGTTGTAGCCGATATCATTGACAACACCGCGCACGATGTTTTCGATATCCACATAGGCTTCCGTTGTAATCTCGCCAGCGACGATGACCATGCCAGTCTTGATCATGGTTTCGCAGGCTACGCGAGAGCCTTTGTCTTGCTCTAGCAGAGCATCCAAGATTGCATCGGAGATTTGGTCTGCCATTTTATCTGGATGACCCTCAGATACCGATTCGGATGTAAACAGTGATGATTCTGCCATTAGTATTTCCTCAAAAATATGTAGTGATAGTTAATAGTTAAATTATAAGTAGTAGTAAAGTTAGATAATTAAGCGCCAGATACAACACTTTTGAATGTGCGCATCTGAATCTGAAATCCGTTACGTAGTCCTAAATAAGAACTCTGTTGCTTCTCTAGTCCAGCCCTCTGTGCCCAATGATCTAGGTCGCCTTCCTCAAAGCCAAGCCATAGATCGCCGCAAGATTCTCGAACCCAGTCTTGATCGTGACTGCATAGCTCCACGATTAGAAGATAGCCATCGGAATTAAGAAGGGCTGCGCTGTCTTTAAATGTCTTTGCAGGAGAAGAGATGTGATGCAGCACCATGTCGAAAATAATCAGGTCGCTGCTAACATTTTGTTTTCTAGCCACGGCGGTATCACCCAGAATAAATTCTACGCCGCTTTGGCCGCGCTCGGCAATTGCTGAACGAGATTTGTCTAGCATATCCTTGGAATTATCGAGTGCCGTTAGATTCTTGAAACGCTGTGCAAGTTCTGTAAGTAGTTGGCCCTCGCCAGGCCCCACTTCCATTACTGCCGCTTTATCACTCAGGGAAAGGCCGTTGATCAGATCATGCAGGCTGCTAGCATAGTCGGCGTGCTCGACTATTAGTCCCTGCTTCTCACGAAATTTATTCGCGTTCTTGTTGAAAAAATTAAGGGAAAGCTGTGCTCGCTCTAACTGGATTTGTTTGATCTTCCTAAGCTGGGCGCTGGGAATCTCTAGGGAGTCTAGATTCTCAAAAACCGTTTTTTTGATATCACCGTGAACATCAGCCTCACTCAGGAGCGCGCGCCTGTAGAAGATTGAGTTTCCCTCGCGGCGAGTGGAAACCAGATGGCTGGTAGCGAGTATCTTCAGGTGATGGCTGAGTGCGGACTGCCGAATATCGAGAATGCGGCATAACTCCAATACCCCAAACGACTCATTTTTGAGCAGTCTCAGGATCTGCAGGCGCAGGTGGTCGGCTAGGGCCTTGTGCAGCGCTGTAAGTGACTCTATCGGTCTCGGAAAATCTGAGTTGCCGGCAGTCTTCAATGCAGTTGCAGTCATGCTGTGGGTCCGACGGTCTATTCTAAAAGCCGCTAACTTAGCAGTATTGTAGGCCGATTTCAAATCTATATCAAAATATATTGATATAGATTTCGCTGCATAATTAGTCACAGAGGGTTCAATGAGAGTCAGATGAGAGCTTAAATTAAGCGAGTTGCTCATTGTTGCTCTCATCTACCAATATATTGCCTCTTAGGGCGGCATAGATATGGCATATTCCATTCAGGTGCGGGAAAATAGCCGTCTTATAGAGACTCCTCGAAGCACATCTGAACTTACCCAACTGCATGGCTAGCCAGCTAGCAGCAGGGCACGGAGTTTATCGCTTCGCCAACCATGGCAAACACGTAGCAACTGAAGGAATTTGATTGATGGCAGAACAAGCTGTGTCACGTAAACAGAGCGCCAACGCAATTCGTGCATTGAGCATGGATGCAGTACAGAAGGCGAAATCGGGCCACCCCGGTGCGCCGATGGGGATGGCAGACATAGCACAGGTGCTGTGGTGCGATTTTCTGAAGCACAACCCTGGTGATCCAAAGTGGTTTAACCGCGACCGATTCGTGCTTTCCAATGGTCACGGCTCGATGCTGATCTATTCTGTGTTGCATCTGACTGGCTACGATCTGTCAAATGAAGATCTGCAGCAGTTCCGGCAGTTCGATTCCAAGACACCCGGTCATCCTGAATTTGGCTATACGCCCGGCGTAGAAACTACCACAGGGCCTCTGGGTCAGGGTCTCGCGAACGGAGTGGGAATGGCAATTGCGGAGAAGACCCTCGGCGCACAGTTTAATCGAGAGGGCCATGAGGTCGTAGATCACAACACTTACGTGTTTGTTGGCGATGGCTGTTTGATGGAAGGAATCTCGCACGAGGTTTGTTCCCTTGCGGGCACGCTTAATTTAGGCAAGCTGGTCGTGTTTTATGACGACAACGGGATTTCTATCGATGGTGAGGTAGAGCAGTGGTTCGCAGATGACACAGGCAAGCGCTTCGAAGCTTACGGTTGGCAGGTATTGTCAGTAGACGGACACGACCCGGACGCAATTAGTGATGCCATCAAACAAGGCATAAGTGATAGTGAGCGGCCTACTCTGATTAGCTGTAAGACTATTATTGGTTTTGGTTCCCCGAATAAGCAAGGTACGGCGGCAACTCATGGTGCGCCTCTTGGCGATGAGGAGATTGCAGCAACCAGAGAAGCGTTGGATTGGCCACATGCACCTTTCGTCATCCCGCAGGAGATCAAGCAAGCTTGGGATGCTACAGAACAGGGGTTTACCGCCGAGTCAGCCTGGAAAGAGAAGCTCGTCATCTATGAGGAAGAGTATCCAGAACTCGCTATGGAATTGGTACGCAGATTAAAGGGCCAGTTGCCGAGTTATTTCAGCGCCATGGCGGATGAATATATCGCCAAGTGTCAGCTTGCTCAAGACAATATTCCAAGCCGCAAAGCCTCACAGAATTCCATAGAAGCCTACGCTGCCCTGCTGCCTGAACTAATTGGCGGCTCCGCAGATTTGACTGGATCTAACTTAACGAACTGGTCTGGTAGTTCCGCGATCTCAGAAAAGGCCGACGGCAACTATATCTACTACGGCGTTAGAGAATTTGGAATGAGCGCAATCGCTACTGGTATGGCGCTGCATGGTGGGTTCATTCCCTATACTGCAACATTCTTGATCTTCATGGAATACGCTCGCAACGCGGTCAGAATGTCGGCGCTAATGAAGCAGCAAAGTATATTCGTCTACACCCACGACTCGATCGGCCAGGGCGAGGATGGTCCAACTCACCAACCGATTGAGCAACTCGCAAATCTTCGCACTACGCCGAACATGTCGGTGTGGCGTCCCTGTGACAATGTAGAATCTGCAGTGGCCTGGAAGGCCGCGATCGAAAAGCAGACCGGGCCGACTAGTCTGGTTTTTTCCCGACAGAATTTGCCGCACCAAGCGCGCAGCGATGAGCAGGTTCAGGCTATCTCACGCGGAGCCTATGTTCTTAAGGACTGTGAGGGAGAACCTTCAGTAATCGTCTTGGCCACGGGCTCCGAAGTTTCCATAAGCTTAGCTGCTGTTGAAAGTCTGCAAGCCGAAGGCGTGAAGGCTCGACTCGTATCAATTCCCTGTGTCGATGTATTTGAAGCACAAGATGCAGAATATCGGGAACAAGTATTACCGAATGCAGTACGCCATCGCGTAGCCGTGGAAGCTGCCGGGGTCGATTATTGGCACAAGCTAGTAGGCCTTGATGGCAAAGTTATCGGTATGCGCACGTTCGGCGAATCTGCACCAGGGGCTGTGCTAATGGAGCACTTTGGCTTCACCGCTGAGAATGTAATTGCCACTGCGAAGTCTTTCAACTCGTGAGCCTATCGGCAATCACAAGTCGGCTAATTCTCTGTGCTGGGTAAATTCAAATGACCTATCGCATTGCAATTAACGGATACGGTCGAATAGGCCGCTGTGTGCTGCGTGCGTTCTATGAATCGGCTGACTATGTCGACATGCGGCTCGTTGCGATTAACGATCTTGCCGACATCGCTAATCTGTCCCATCTCACTCGTTATGACAGTACTCACGGTCGTTTTCTAGGAACAGTCGAAACAAGTAATGAGGCGTCTGGAAAAAGCTTGATCGTAAACGGTGATGAGATTCGCGTATTCAACGAGCCGGACGTCGGCAAGCTTCCCTGGTCTGATCTCGATGTCGACTTGGTTATGGAATGTAGCGGCGCATTTAAGGATCGTGCAACTGCAGCACTACACATTACTGGTGGCGCGAAGAAAGTACTGTTCTCGCAACCCGCTGAGAGTGACGTTGATGCCACTTTAGTATTTGGTACCAACCACACAACTCTGCAGCCCAATGCTGAAATAGTATCCAATGCGTCCTGCACTACGAATTGCATCGTGCCGGTGCTAAAAGCCATTAACGAAGCATTCAAGATAGAGTCTGGTGCTATTACCACGATTCATTCTGCAATGAACGATCAGCCAGTTATTGATAGCTACCACGATGATGATCTACGCAAGACGCGAAGCGCAATGCAATCGATAATTCCCGTCGATACAGCTCTGGCCAAGGGCATTGAAAGAATTCTTCCCGAGCTAACCGGACTACTTGAAGCGCAGGCGATTCGGGTTCCAACGTTAAACGTTTCTCTTATGGACCTAACACTAGCGGTAGCCTCTACTACGAATGTAGAGGAAGTGAATCAAGCGATTCGAAAAGCCAGCGCAAGCTTGCCGGCGAATGTGCTGGGTTTTACCGACGAGCCGCTTGCCTCCTGCGATTTCAATCATGATCCGCGTTCGGCCATCGTCGACATGAATCAGACAAGTGTGGCGAACGGCAAGCTGATCAAACTATTCGTTTGGTTTGACAACGAGTGGGCCTACGCGAACAGGATGCTAGATGTAGCTCAATATATGAGCTCAAACAAATGAACAAGCCGTTACAGCTTTTACTTGGAACTAGTTATTAATGTCATTCCTGCGTATGGATCAACAAAATCTCGAAGGGAAGCGGGTTCTTATACGCGAAGACCTGAATGTAACTATCAATGATGGAGTAATTAGCAACGACACCAGAATTAGAGCGGCACTGCCTACCATCGAAATGGCGAGAACTGCTGGCGCGGAAGTAATCATCATGTCGCATCTAGGTAGACCTGCCGAGGGAAAGACGATCGAGGAGCAGGATGAATTTTCGCTGCAGCCCGTAGCTGACAGGCTAGCGAAGTTGCTCGATTGTGATGTTGCGGTCAATCGTGATTACTTAATCAGGGCCCCTGCCAGTCTTGGCTCCGGCAGCGTCACGCTATTGGAAAACGTGCGTATCAATGCCGGTGAAAAGGCCAACGATGATGTCCTTGCTAAAAGCTACGCAGCACTGTGCGATGTTTTCGTAATGGATGCCTTCGGTACGGCACACCGCGCACAAGCTAGCACCTATGGTATTGCGAAACATGCGCGTATCGCTTGTGCAGGCCCGCTACTGGCCAGCGAACTCGATGCACTGGAACGCTCTCTCAAGAATCCAGAAAGACCTATGTTAGCGATAGTGGGAGGGGCGAAGGTCTCAAGCAAGCTGGAAGTGCTTAAGAATCTATCGACCGAAGTAGATCAGCTCATCGTAGGTGGCGGCATAGCGAATACTTTTCTAGCGGCAGCTGGTGTAAATGTGGGCAAGTCATTGTTTGAGCCTGATCTTATCGACACAGCTAAGGCCTTAATGGAGTCAACTTCCATTCCAATGCCAACTGACGTTGTCGTTGCAAAAAAATTCGATGCGAATGCGGTCGCCGTAACTAAGTTAGTCATCGATATCGAAGACGATGACATGATTCTAGATATTGGGCCGCTAACGGCGGCGTATTTCGCGGAAATTATTGGCAATATGAAAACGATAATCTGGAATGGGCCGGTTGGCGTATTCGAGTTTGAGCAATTCTCAAATGGTACACAGGCGGTTGCGAAAGCCATAGCCGATAGTGCCGGGTTTTCAATCGCTGGCGGTGGAGAAACCATTGCGGCGATAGACAAATATGCAATTACAGATAAAGTCTCCTACATTTCAACGGGAGGTGGTGCCTTTTTAGAATACGTGCAAGGCGCTGTTTTGCCCGCGGTAGAAATATTGGAGCAAAGGGCCGGCAATGGCTAGCCTTTTCAATTTTAATCGAACATTCAATTTGCTGGCAAAGAATAAACAAGAGAGCTGAGGAAGAATCATGGCATTAATTAGTTTAAGACAATTGTTAGATCACGCTGCAGAGCATAGTTACGGTGTTCCAGCTTTCAATGTAAATAACCTTGAACAGATTCGCGCTATTATGGAGGCTGCAGACGAGGCGAACAGCCCGGTTATTCTCCAGGCTTCGGCAGGTGCTAGGAAATACGCCGGCTCGAATTTTCTGAAACACCTTATTCAGGCAGCAATAGAAGAATTTCCACATATACCTATTGTTATGCATCAGGATCATGGCGTCTCGCCTGCAGTATGTCAGCGTTCTATTCAACTAGGTTTTTCATCAGTGATGATGGACGGATCGTTAGGAGAAGATGGAAAGACACCTATGGATTTCGATTATAATGCCAGCGTCACTAAGACTACAGTCGACATGGCGCATGCCTGCGGTGTATCGGTGGAGGGCGAGATTGGTTGTCTCGGTTCGCTTGAGACGGGCTTGGCCGGAGATGAAGATGGAAGCGGTGCAGAGGGCCAGTTAACTATGGCGCAGATGCTAACCTCCGTAGAGGAGGCTTCAGACTTTGTAGACGCGACGGGCGTTGATGCCTTGGCGATAGCGGTAGGCACTAGTCACGGGGCATATAAATTTAGCCGCCCGCCAACGGGAGACATCCTGGCGATAGGCAGAATAAAAGAGATTCATGCGAAAATTCCGAACACGCATTTAGTAATGCATGGGTCTTCCTCGGTACCGCAAGAATGGCTGGCGACTATTAATGAGTTTGGTGGCGAAATACCAGAGACTTATGGTGTGCCCGTTGAAGAAATCCAGGAAGGTATTAAGCATGGCGTACGTAAAGTGAATATTGATACGGATCTACGTTTGGCATCTACAGGAGCCACGCGTAAATTTCTTGCAGAGAACAAATCTGAATTTGATCCGAGAAAATTTCTGATTCCAACAATGGACGCGATGAAGTCTATCGTTCTTGAGAGACTAGAGGCGTTCGGAACGGCTGGTCAGATTTCGAATATCAAGAAAGTCTACAACCTAGAACAGATGGCCGATCGCTATTCCAAATAGCCGATAATTGGTGAGCGAGTTGCTGAGCGAAGGCCCAAATTTTGCGCGAGGGGGAATGAGAGCGGATGTTCAGCAAAGCCAATGCGAACCAACTTCGAGGAAACTTGGAGAGCATGAAGTTCCTGCCCGGCGGCGGCGGCGAGTCGAGTTTCGAGCTCGGCGCTGCGGTATCGCATAACTATACCGCCTACAAACAGCACTACGGTCTTAATTTTTCAAAACTAGATATGGACTTAAAATCCGCGAGATCAACTATAGGAACTTTCTCTAGTGGCCCCTATGAATTAGTTTGCCAGCACTTCCTGCCTTCATTACAACCGCCCCGCAAGACTGCTTTTTTACTACACGGCTATTTCGACCACGCTGGATTGTACCGTCATTTGATAGAGCATCTGCTTAAGCGTGACATAGCCGTCATTATCTTCGATTTGCCTGGCCATGGATTATCCAGCGGCACGACGGCTAGTATTAGTTCATTCCACGAATACAGTTCTGCGTTTGTAGAGTGTCTAACGCTTGCTAAACAGCAGCAGGTTGCATCGCCGTGGATTGCGATAGGTCAAAGTACCGGCTCAGCAATCATTATGGATGCTCTATTGGAGAAGAGGTTGGAGGCGGAGGTCGCGAAGGGCTTTTCGCTGCAAGACTTTATTCTTCTTGGGCCGCTGCTTAGGCCTAGGCAATGGCTGCGTTCAATGATCTTGTTCAGCCTGAGCAGATTGTTTGTTGCGTCAACGCCCAGAAAGTTTAGCAAGAATAGTCATGATGCCGAGTTTCTTGAATTCCTAAAGAGTAAAGACGAGCTACAGAGCAGAATTCTTCCCCGTGATTGGGTTCTGGCGATGATGGATTACATCAATCGGTTTGAGGCATCGCCCCGCCATGAGCAGTCACTGCAGATAATTCAAGGCAGGGGAGACGGCACTGTTGAATGGGAAAAGAATATTCCCAAAATATTAGAGAAATTTCCCGGCTCTAAGGTTCATTGGGTAGATGAGGCTGGGCATCATCTCGTCAATGAATCAGTACCTTATCGTGAGCAAGTCTTTGCGCTCATAGACCAAATTTCAGAGGCATCAACGCTAGAATAAGACTCTGCAGCGAATAGTGCCTGGTACCTGATTCAATTTCTCCAGCGCCACTTCGCTATATTGCACGTCGATATCCATCACCACATAACCAACGTGTTCATTAGTTTGCAGATACTGCGAGCTAATATTGATCCCTGTGCCTGAGAACACATTGTTTATCTCGGATAGCACGCCAGGGATGTTCTTATGAATATGCAAGAGTCGGTGCTTTCCAGGGTGTGCAGGCAATGTTACCGCCGGGAAATTGACCGAGGCAAAACTAGACCCGTTGTCGCTGTACTTAACAAGCTTCTCGGCGACCTCGACTCCTATGTTTTCCTGAGCCTCTATAGTACTTCCGCCTACATGGGGCGTGATTATGCAGTTCTCAAATTGACGCAATGGAGAAATAAATTCCTCCGCATTCGACTTAGGCTCCTGCGGATAGACATCAATGGCGGCGCCAGCGAGAGCCTTGCTCTCTAATGCGTTGGCGAGCGCATCGATATCTACTACCGAGCCACGGGACGCATTGATCAATATCGATTCAGGCTTCATCCAGCCTATCTGCTCGGCTCCGATCATATCTTGAGTCTGAGGTGTCTCTGGTACATGCAGGCTAACCACATCGCACTCACGCATTAGCGCCTCGAGCGAGTCCATCTGTACCGCATTGCCTAGAGGGAGCTTGGTCACCACGTCGTACAGGCAAACCTTCATGCCCATAGACTCGGCAAGTACACTCAGTTGCGAGCCAATATTGCCGTAGCCTACGATGCCGAGTTTCTTGCCGCGAGTTTCGAAGGAGCCTTTTGCGGCTTTCTGCCAAACGCCACGATGCAGCAGGGCATTCTTTTCGGGAATGCCTCGGAGTAACAAGATTGACTGGCCTATGACTAACTCGGCTACGCTACGTGTGTTGGAGAACGGTGCATTGAATATGGGTATACCGCGTACGAGCGCAGCATTCAGATCAACCTGATTCGTTCCGATGCAGAAGCAGCCGACAGCCTGTAATTTCTTAGACGCCGCAAATACGGACTCTGTAAGCTGAGTACGCGAGCGAATACCAACGAAATGTGCGTCGGCGACTTTTTCCGCTAGCTCGCCCCCCTCGAGTGAAGTTTTCAGGGTTTCAATATTCTCATAGCCTGACTTCTTCAGTGTGTTGATAGCGCTCTGGTGAACGCCTTCCAATAGCAAAAATTTAATTTTCCGCTTTTCTAAGGATTTTGGATTCATAGGGTTAGATTCGTAGGTTCAGATTAATAGACAAGGACTTTCTATTCTGGCCGCTAGCCGAGTGTAGCTTACAGACGTTTCTGCACTTGCGGTTGTCATGGAGGCCTGTGTTTAGACGATTGCAGCGATGCTCAAAAAGCTGGCGCATGGTAACATATTCTGCTTTTGCTATGCGCACAGCCGCGTATTAATTCCAAATCCAGCAGAGACGAAGTAAAGGATAGCGACATGAATTGCAGTAAATCAGAACTGTTGGAGAAGCTTGTAGAGATCGTGGGTGCAGGCTGGGTTAAGACCGACGCCGACGACCTTCAGAATTACGGCAAAGACTGGACTAAAGCCTATTCAGCAAACCCCGTGGCTATCGTGCTACCGAGCGATACACAAGAAGTAATTGCACTTGTTCAGTTGGCAAACCTTCATGAAATCGCCCTCGTACCGTCTGGCGGCCGCACGGGCCTAAGTGGGGGCGCGGTAGCCTCAAATGAGGAGCTGGTCGTTGCCTTCGATCGGATGAATAAGATTCTCGGATTCAACCCCGCCGATAGGCAGGTTACTTGCGAACCGGGTGTAGTTACTGAACAGCTACAGCAGTACGCAGAAACCGAAGGCCTATTCTACCCAGTCGACTTTGCGTCATCAGGTTCCAGCCAGCTAGGCGGAAATGTCTCGACTAATGCGGGTGGTATAAAAGTTATTCGCTATGGCATGACTCGTGAGTGGGTGAAAGGAATGAAGGTGGTTACCGGAGGTGGTGAGCTTCTCGATCTGAACCGCGGATTGAGTAAGAATGCGACGGGTTATGATTTCCGGCATCTCTTTACTGGAGCCGAAGGAACTCTCGGTTTTATAGTTGAGTTAACCGTTGCTCTTACCAACAAGCCCAAAGATCCAACTGTCTTGGTTCTGGGTGTTGAAAAGATGGAACTCATCATGCAAGTACTACAGGCATTTCAGGACAAGCTCGATCTTACTGCCTTTGAATTCTTTTCAGAGAAGGCGCTTAAACATGTCATCGAAGAAAAACAACTACAGCGACCGTTCGATACTGAATCTGATTTCTATGCACTAGTCGAGTTTGAAAATCACTCTGAGCAGGATATGGAAACGGCCATGCATCTATTCGAGACTTGTGTCGAAGAAGGCTGGATCTTGGACGGTGCTATTAGCCAGAACAGCACTCAGGCAAATAATCTTTGGCGGCTGCGTGAAGACATATCGGAAACTATCTCAAAATTTACACCGTACAAGAATGACATTTCGGTAAAGGTTTCTAAAGTTCCAGAATTCTTACTCGAAGTTGACAGTTTGGTCACATCTGCCTATCCCGATTTTGAAATCATTTGGTTCGGCCACATCGGTGACGGAAATATTCATCTAAATATATTGAAACCAGAGGCCTTAGCGGCGGAAACATTTTTCGAAGAGTGCGCAAAGGTTTCCCACCTGGTTTTCGAAATTGTAGAAAAACACGGCGGAAGTATTTCTGCCGAGCACGGAGTTGGTTTGCTAAAGAAGCCATTCCTGCACTACTCACGTAGTGCAGCAGAGATCGCCTATATGAAATCGATAAAGAAAATATTCGATCCTAAGAATATTATGAATCCAGGAAAGCTTTTCGATTAGTGTATTTTTTGATGCAACTATTGAACTAACTATGATGCCGGCATGCCGCGTGTTTACTTATCTAGATAATGTGTGAGAAGTCTCAGCTAATCCCCAATACGTCGTTACAATTTGCGACATTTAGAATTTCCATCTGCGAATTTATAGGTATACACTGGATATTCGGTCGAATTTTCGCCGGCGGGTTGCTTTGATTAGTGGTTCGATTTCTAAAATTTTTAAGCACGAGAACTAGTATGTCAGATTCAGTTGAGGGTACCGTTAAGTGGTTTAATGACGAGAAGGGATTCGGATTCATAGAGCAGGAAGGTGGCAAAGATGTGTTCGTACATTTCAGCGCTATCAATGGCTCAGGAAGGAAAACTCTTCATGAAGGTCAGAAAGTAACCATGGATGTTGGTCAAGGCGAGAAAGGTCCTCAGGCAGAGAACGTAAATCCAATTTAGTAAGGTCTTCAATGACTTTATCTAAGTGGACTTACCGTCAATTCTTGCTGGGATAAGAACAGAAAGCGAACACTCGTTCTAGATTTCTGTCTTGATAACGCATTAAGGCTTTAGCTATCTAGAGATCGATGCTTCAAACGCTTTCTATTTTTTTTAAAGCAATTAGCCGCGCTTTCTTTCATCATCAAGGCAGGTATGTCTTGACCCCTGCGCTTGTTCCTAACAACAAGCGGTTAGCCCCTCGTTCTGCGAAAAGCCCATTACATACTACGCCCGTTATTTGATTGAGCTGAGTCTCCAGTTTTCTCGGATCGAGAATTTCGAGATTGTAGATATCTAGAATATTGTTGCCGTTGTCTGTTACACAACCTTCCCTATATACAGGATCACCGCCGAGTTTTACGATCTCTCTGGCGACATAGCTGCGTGCCATCGGAATAACCTCAACCGGTAAGGGAAATTTACCTAGTACTGGTACCATTTTAGACTCGTCTGCGATGCACACAAATTCTTCGGACGCCGCGGCGATAATTTTCTCACGGGTTAATGCGGCCCCCCCCCCTTTGATAAGCTGTAAATGTTCATTGGTCTCGTCGGCACCATCAACATAGACACGCAAAGTTCCAGCACTGTTTAAGTCCAATACAGGTATGTTGAGTTCCTTTAGTCGCCTAGCAGATTCTTCAGAGCTCGCAACAGTGGCGTATACCTTGTGTTGAATTTTGCCGAGTTCGGCGATAAAGAGATTCGCAGTCGATCCGGTGCCTACGCCGATAACTGTGTCCTTCTCCAGCAAGGATTCCACATATTCAAAGGCGGTTCGTGCTACGGCTTGCTTAAGCTCATCTTGTGTCATGCTAACCCTCGTTCATTTTATACGTGTGCGGAAGTAACTTGCCCTAGCAGCTGACCCATTGCAACATTGGAAGTAGCTTCAAGTGAAGATTCAAATGTCATTGTACCGTGTGGGAACAATACAATCGCAGTGGAACCAAGACGGAATCGCCCTAACTCGCCACCTAAGGGAAGCTGTACAGCGGGAGCTTGATTCGAGTAATCGGTTATCTGAATCTCGCGCTTACCCGCTGTTGGACAAACTTCTCCGGCCCAGGGTGTATCTATCCCTGCGACAATCATCGCGCCAACTAATATGACGGCCATCGGACCGACCTCAGTATCGAACAGGCAGACGAGTCGTTCATTTCTGGCAAACAAATTCGGGACGGACTCGGCTGTGGTTTGATTGACTGAGAATAGTTTGCCTGGCACATAGATTGTCTTCTTCAAAATGCCAGCCATTGGCATGTGCACGCGATGATAATCCCTGGGCGAGAGGTAGATTGTGGCGAACTTACCTGTCTGAAATAGCGCTGCCATCTGTGTGTCATCGGCAAGGAGACTCGCGCAGCTATAGTGCTTTCCCTTTGCCTGTAGAAGCTTACCGTCTGTTATATCGCCCAGCTGACTAACCGCACCATCGGCGGGGCACACTATCGCGCCTTTAGCTGTGGAAAGCGGCCTAGCGTCAGCTTGTAATTCCCGAGTAAAGAACGCGTTGAAGTTTTCAAACTTTTCTACTTCTTGAATTTTTGCCTGACTCAGGTCGACCTTGTAACGCCTAATAAAGGCGCGAATAAATAGCTTACGCAAAAGGTGGTTTTGCGCCAGTATTCCCACCGCTCTTGAGAGCAGATGATGAGGTAAGAGATACTGAAATAATATAAATAGGCGCGACATAGAAAATCTTCAGTTAGAAAATATTGCTGATGGTTACTTCTTCCATCTATTTTTGGATAGGTACTTTTGGATCGTTTCCCCACTCAGACCATGAGCCATCGTAAGCCTTTATGTCATAGTCTAGCGCTTTACCGACAAGATAGGTTAAGCCCGAACGATGGTGAGTCTGACAATGAGTAATTACCTTCTTGTCTTTGCTTATTCCTTGCTCATTAAGTTGCCGCTCTATCTCAGGCAAGGGTTTTAGGCGTAAGTCATTCCCTCTGTCTTGAAGGTCGAGCCAGTTTAGATTGGCGGCACCCGGAATATGCCCGTTTCGCAGTGCGGTCACTTTTACTCCATTGAATTCTTTGGGTGCTCTGGCATCCCAAACGACCGACCCAGCATCATCGATGCTAGCTAGCACCTCATCTTTGGATACGAGCAGCTCCTCGCGAATATTTGCTGAATAGCTTGTAGGTTCGGGCATCAAATAGTCAGCCGTCATAGTCGATAGAGGGAAGCCCATCTTTAGCCAGGCACTAAGTCCACCGTCAATATACGAATAATTTTTGTGTCCAATAATATCTAGTGTCCATATTAATCTGCCAGCCCATCCTCCGCCTTCATCGTCATAGACAACGACGTGCTTGTCGGAGTTCATACCAATCCTCGAAAAAAGTGTATCCAGCTTATCTTTAGTTGGTAATTTGCCAACGGCGGGCTTTACACCATTCATTAGTTCAGCAGGTTCAACTAAAACCGAACCGGGTATGTAATGAGTATTAAACACGGACTGCTGCACGACAGCGACTAGCAGAATGTCGACATGAGCCGGCGATTCGTTAAACGCCTCTGGGGAAATTATAAGGGGTAGCGTAGCCATTCTTTTTTATCTCTCGTTACTATTTTTATACGCTGCAAGCTGGATAGGGTGTAGTTAGACTTTTGCATCTAGTATCAATCTAATTCTTTTAGCCTAGCTCATTCAAGGAATTGATAATGCGAAAATAGCTCTCCACTCGCTCGACACCAATCTGTCCAGCCTCGAGGGCAGCCTGTAATGCACAACCGGGTTCATGTCGATGTGAGCAATCTCTGAATTTGCAGGAGCCGGCAAACTGGCGAAATTCTATAAACCCTTCAAATACTTGCTGCTCATCTATGTGCCCGAGACCGAACTCTCGAATCCCGGGTGAATCTATCAGGTCGAATCCGGGCATATGATACAGGGAAGAGGTCGTCGTGGTGTGAGTACCCCGACCCCAAGTCTCCGACAGCGGAGCCACGTCGGCGAGCTTGCCGCTACTCAATTTGTTAAGCAAAGAAGATTTGCCTACGCCGGACTGTCCGACCAAAATTGTGGTCTGAGAGGCTAAGAGCTCTTCAAGCTCGATCATGCCGCGCCCGTCTTCGGCAGACACCTTATAGACAGGATAGCCGATATCTCTATAAGGCGACAACATACTGTCCAAATTGGCCAATTCCTCTTGGTTTAGCAGGTCTAGCTTATTCAAAACCAATACGGCGGTCAGTTGTAGTTGTTCGATTGCTACAAGATAGCGATCTATAAGGCTTACATGCGGAGTTGGAGAAGACGCAAACACAACGAGCACACTATCTATATTGGCAGCCATTGCCTTGAACTGCCCTTCGGGGCTAGGGCGGCCAAAGAAATTTCGGCGTTGACCTAAGGCTAGAACCACACCGCCATCAGCGCCATCATCAGACCAAACCACCAGATCACCCGTAACCAGCCTAGGCAGGTTCGATCTCTGTGTGCACCGAATTAGCCGGCCCTCATCCTCTGTGATAAGAGACTCAACATCCACATGTTGCCCGTAGTGGCTAATAATTCGACCGTTGCATTTTTCGAGTAAGGTTTGGGCATCAACGGAGTCGGCTTCATCGAAGCCCAGCTCCTTGCGCTGGTTGTGGGAAATACGAGCCAGCTGGTGTTTGCTTAGTCTTCTTTTACTCATCGATAGGCGGTTGTTAGCATCATGGTGTCGGTAACTATTTCAGGGGTGAACAAAGGATAGGATTATTGCATATTCCACTTGGGGAAGCTTTGCTACAATCGCAGTGCACCGAATAACTTCAAGTCACAATATTCGCATATTATCGCGGGAAATCGGAATGGATAAAAATTTAAACCTAATTTGGTTAGATCTGGAAATGACAGGATTAAAACCAGAGTCAGATCGCATTATTGAAATCGCAACGCTGGTTACAGATGCCAATCTCAACATTCTCGCCGAGGGGCCGGTGCTTGCAATTAAGCAACCCGATGCGGCATTAGATGCTATGGATGACTGGAACCAAAAACATCATGGCGCGTCAGGGTTGATAGAACGTGTAAAGAATAGTGATGTCGATGAAGATGAGGCGACCCGGCAGACGATAGAATTTGTGTCTCAGTATTCCCCGAAGAACGGATCGCCGATGTGCGGTAATAGTATCTGTCAGGATCGTAGGTTCATGGCGAATTATATGCCAGAGTTAGAGAACTATTTCCATTATCGAAATTTGGATGTGAGCTCCGTCAAAGAACTTGTGCGTCGCTGGAAGCCAGAAATCTTAAAGGGCTTAGTTAAGCAGGGAGCGCATCAGGCAATGGAAGATATTAGGGACTCTGTTGCCGAACTGGAATATTATAGAGAACATTTTATCGGCGCTTAGAGATAAACCGCTAAAATTTATGTTGCAACAATGCCCATTCAATATGTTCATTTACCATATCCGGGACATTGTTCAATCTTGATTGTAGCGCACCGACTATTTCCTTTGAGCTTGGCGCATTACCAAGCGCAACCGCTATATTGCGTAGCCAGCAGTCGTAGCCGATTCTTCGAATGGCGGACCCTTCAGTCCGCTTTAGAAATTCCCGTTCAGACCAAGCGAACAAATCTACTAGCTGAGCATCATCTAGCCTATGCCTAGGCGTGAAGTCCTTCTCTTGTGTTGGCTCAGAAAACTTATTCCATGGGCACACAATCTGGCAGTCGTCGCAGCCATAGATTCGATTACCCATCGGCTTTCTAAATTCTACCGGTATAGAAGTACGTAGTTCAATTGTTAAGTAAGAGATGCAGCGAGTGGCGTCTAGCAGGTTGGGTTTTACGAAGGCGTTTGTTGGACAAATATCAAGGCAGGCGGAGCAGCTACCGCAGTGATCGGATACTTGTTCATCAACTGGTAGGGGCAGGTCAGTAAACAGCTCTCCCAGGAAAAACCAAGATCCTGCCTGCTTGTTGATGAGCATAGTGTTTTTACCGATCCAGCCCATTCCAGACTTCTCGGCGAGTGCGCGCTCAAGCACTGGCGCACTATCTACGAAGGCGCGGTAGCCAAATGGCCCGACAACATCTTGAATTCTCCTAGCCAATTTCTGTAGTCGCTTACGAATCAGCTTGTGATAGTCACGGCCTCTGGCATAGCGAGAGACGAAAGCTTTACCTGTGCTCTCCATTGATTCCAGAGAATCTTTGGAATCCGAAGCATAGTCCATGCGGACGCACACGACTCGGATCGTGCCGGGCACAAGCTGCTCAGGATGGCAACGCTTGTCGTGATTTTCCGCCATGTAGGACATGGCACCGTGATAGTTTCGATCTATCCAATCTTTCAAGTGATGCTCGTACTTGCTTAGGTCGATATCCGTAAAGCTTACTTGTTGGAAACCAAGCTCGACGCCCCATTTCTTGATGTCGGCTGCAATTAATTTGATATCTATTTCAGTCATACAGAACTTCTTACTCAGAGCGCGCAGAGAATTTTGGCAGCCTGTTGCAAGGTGCTATCGTCTTTGCAAAAGCAGAAACGAATAATTTTTGTTGCAGGTGGCGATTCATAAAACGGAGCTAATGGGATGGCGGCCACACCTATCTCTTGAGTTAGATAGTTGGCAAATTCCACATCACTCTTATCGCTTACTGCACTATAGTCTACTAGTTGAAAGTAGGTGCCCTTAGAGGGGGTGAATTTCAATCTAGATGGCGCGATAAGCTTGCAGAACAAGTCTCGTTTCTCTTCATAGAAATCTGGTAGCTCGCGCGTATGCTCAGGGCACTCCGCCATAAAGTCTGCGATAGCATATTGAACAAAGCTAGAAGTAGTAAAAGTAACATACTGGTGAATCTTACGAAATTCTGTCGTTAATGCTTCTGGCGCAACGCAGTAGGCGAGCTTCCAGCCGGTAGCGTGATAAGTTTTTCCAAAGGAAAAAACGGCAAAACTTTTCGCTCGCAATTCCTCATGCCCCAATACGCTCTCGTGCTTCATTCCATCAAAGACCATGTGCTCATAGACTTCGTCGGAGAGAATCAAAATGTCATAGTCACGAATGAGCGCGGCGAGCTTATCGTGGTCGGCCTTGTGCAATATGCTGCCGCAAGGGTTGTGCGGTGAATTGATAATGATGAGCCGGGTATTAGAATTTATAACCTGCTCTAAGCGGTCCCAGTCTATGCCGTAGTCAGGAAGCGTAAGTGGAACATGAATCGTCTTGCCGCCTGCCAACTGCACCGCTGGTTCATAAGAATCGTAAGCGGGATCGAAAACGATAACCTCATCGCCCACTGCTACGACAGCTTGAACCGCATCGAACAATGCTTCAGTGGCGCCAGAGGTGACTGTCACTTCAGTTTCGGGGTCGGTATCGCAGCCGTAGTAGTCCTTTACCTTGTTAGTAATTTGCTGCCGTAGGGAGGGAATACCAGCCATCGGTGGGTACTGATTCTTGCGATCATTCAGGTGTTGGACGACTAATTCTCTCAGTCGCTCCGGGCAATCGAAATCTGGAAAGCCTTGGGATAGATTGATAGCACCATAGTCTTGCGCCATCTTCGACATGACTGTGAAGATGGTGGTTCCGATTTTGGGTAGTTTACTTTGCAAAACATTCACCTCAATGAACTGGCAATCTATTCTAACTGATTGCCTAGCGGTAGTGATATCGCGGAGAGGTGAGGGAGCTGGGAGATAGGGTCTGCCAGGCCAAAGCAGTACAGCATTTGGTCAAATAAGTACTGTCCTGGCCAGAAGTTGCATTAGAGGACTTGGAGAAGAATGCCCTACAGCTGCAGCCACTCGTTCAGATCGATAATGTCCTGTGGGGTCAATATTCCAGCAACCTGCCTTAGGATCAAGGTGTCTAGGACATAATTATAACGAGCGTCGGCATATTGACGCAGCGCGCGATAGAGGTTTTCTCTTGCGCGTAAAACCTCAACGATATTCCGCGTGCCAACTTCGGCTCCGAGCTCCGTTGCATCCAGCGCACTCTGCGCAGATGTAATCGACTGCTGTCGCTGTCCGATGACTAGAACGTCTGTGTTTACCCGGCGATAAGCATTGCGGATATTCTGAGTGAGCTGACGCTCCGTAAGATTCAGAGATTCCTGAGCGGAGATCACATTGTATTCTGCGGCTCGTCTTCTGGAGCGAACTGCACCTCCAGAGTAGATAGGAATCGATAGGTTCAGCGATATGGAAGTGCGATCGAAGGCGCCGCCGCCAATTTGAATGCCCTGACTGACGATTGGAGCAGTCACGTTGTGGTTCCAGCCACCAGAAAAATCGATGGTAGGTAGACGATCCGATTTTCTCGCCTTCAAGTTCTTGCGCGAGGCTTCTAGGTTGTATTCAGCGGCCGCGATAAAGAGGTTGCTGTTCTCCGCCTCGTTCTCCCACTCATCTAGGCTGCCATCGACCTGCACTATGGGAAAGTCTTCGCGCAGGACATCGATAGAAGGGTGCGCCTGACCTGTAATGGCTTCTAGTGCTTCATAGCGAGCTTGCAGTAGATCTTGCTGCAGAAACGTAGTGTTTCGCGCCAGATCATAGGCTGCTTGGCTGTCGAAGACGTCGGTAATGGCAACCAGGCCAACCTCTTCACGTTGCCTAGTTTGCTCCAGCGAGCGCAGAGCGGCTTCCTCTTCCTGCACATTGGTGTCTAGCATGTCGATAGCGCGTAGCACGTCAAAATAGGCAGTGGCGACACGCATTATCAGGTCTTGCTCTTGGGCAGCTAAATTTACCGCGCCAGCCTTATCCCGCGCCTTTGCACTTTGGAAACTGTACCAGTTAGCCAGATTCAAGACGCTCTGTGTGAGGTTCATTCCCCAACCGTGGTTGTTAATGCCCGGCCTGAAACTGTGGTCGTTAGCCACACGAGCCAGGGCTGTTTCACCCGTAACGGGGTTGGTGACATTGGTATAGATTGAGTCGGACGGGCCACTTGTTAGGCGAGTGGTAGATCCACCGACACCGATAGAGGGCAGCAGTGTAGAGCGGCTCTGAATCACGCTTTCACGATTCTCACGATAGCTGGCTTCGGCCTGCCGCAGCGTAGGATCATTTTTTAGAGCTAACTGCAGTATAGACAGCAGATCGTCGCCGTAGCTGAGTGAGCTGGTCATGCAGCTCAATACTAGAATTCCAATATACTTCGCTGGTTTTCCCATAATCTATTACCTTCTAAGTACTAAATAGTGATGTTCAAATGCCCGAAGAGTTCGATAAACACTTGCTAAACAAGGGTTCCGAATGACGGTCTTGAAAGTAGACGGCATTCTACACTTTTGTAACCAAAAGTGACAAATTAAACCCCTGCATTTGCGACAGTTGACCTCATGGAACCATTAGACGTTAATTTACCGCTTAGAGTTACAGCTGAAACTGCATAATTTACACTGGAGCGGGAATCATTTCCGCAATTCAAGAAAGCCATAGGCAGAAAGTAGTCGAGCCGATCTAAAAGGGCCAATGCGCTAGATAACTCCTCCTCCGACGGCGATATCGATCCTAACCGGCATCTTTTTGACTTAGTTAGAGAGCCCAGAATCTAGATAACTAGATAGTGCGTCTAAACAGGAATGCGCGAGCTTTTTGCTACGCTCACCTGACCTGTCTCTTATACACATCTGACGCTGCCGACGAATAGAGAGGTG
>OJEF01000077.1_pt1 | contig 25237 bp, 24 predicted proteins | sample 1593041 | NCBI WGS metagenome assembly OJEF01 (sample SAMN05416790, study PRJEB24817) | seawater metagenome | isolation source: Sea water | place: Canada:Atlantic | collected 2013-11
CTACACCTCTCTATTCGTCGGCAGCGTCAGATGTGTATAAGAGACAGCTACTGAGTTTACTCTCAAAGAAGCTTTAATAAAAGGCTTTACGTACATATTTTTTGTACTTTCTATATATTTTTCTTGTATACTATTTATTCTTTTGAGTGCAGTTTTATAGGCTTGGTTTAAGTCTGTTTCAAGATATTCAATAGCTTTAATCTGCAATGAATCTAACTTTTGTTGTTGCTTAAAAATGTCTTTTAAGTAGTTTTTATAAATTATATTTTCTCTTGATTTAGAAAATAAAATAGCCTGTTGTGGGTAATCTGGGTGAAATGTAAAACTTACGTCTTCCTTATTAAAGATAAAATCTACAAAACTTATTCCACTTGTTCTATAACTAATTCTATAAGTGCCAGCTTTTGTAGTTGTGGGTAATTCAAATTTAAAAATATTAATGGCTTTTTTTTCACCTTCAATTAAAAGAGTATCTTTTTTAATGGTTGTATTCTGAACAAATTGTTGTGTAGCACCTTCAATTTTATATAAAATTACCCAATCTGTATCTAAACTATTGGTTAAGGTTCCGTTTATAGAAAATTGGGCCTGTGCAAATGAAGAGGTAAAAAGAATTAGTAGGATTATTTTTTTCATTTTACATATTTTTTTAGCTGCTAGAAAAATTAAGTTTAAGGAGCATCTCAAAAGTACTATTTCTTCTTGAAATTTGGTATATTGGGAGTCATAAAAACCAAAGTATGTATTTTTTTAACAAAATAATTTGGATTACTGGTGCTTCTTCAGGAATTGGAAAGGCGTTGGCAATAAAGCTTTCCAAGCAGCAATGTAAACTTATTTTATCATCTAGAAATACGGCATCTTTAGAGTTGGTGAAACAGTCGTGCGATTATCCGGAGCATATAAAAATTATCCCTTTAGATTTAGAAAATTATACAAGTTTAATATTAAAGGCAGCAGAGGCTATTAAAGCTTTTGGTAAAATTGATATTTTAATAAATAACGGAGGTATAAGTCAGCGTTCTCTAGCTGCAGAGACTAATATTCATGTAGACAAGCGAATTATGGATATTAATTATCTAGGAACCGTGTCATTAACCAAAGCAATTTTACCTCATTTTATTGAAAAACAAGAAGGTCAGTTCGTAACTACTACTAGTATTGTTGGTAAAATTGGTACACCTTTGCGCTCTAGTTATGCAGCAAGTAAGCATGCTTTGCATGGTTTTTTTGACAGTCTTCGTGCAGAAAATCATCAAAACAATATTGCAGTAACCTTGCTTTGCCCTGGTTTTATAAACACTAATATTTCTAAAAACGCATTAATAGGCAATGGCGCACCGCAAGGAAAAATGGATGTTGCAACAGGTAATGGAATGTCTCCAGAGCGTTGTGCGAAATTAATGTTAAAGGCTATAAAAAATAAAAAAGAAGAAGTGTGTATTGCAGGCGCAAAAGAAAAATTAGGGGTGTATGTAAAACGGTTCTTCCCAAGACTATTGTCTTTCTTAATAAGAAAGCTGAGTGTTACTTAATCTTCTAAATAAGACAAGACATCAAAATAATTTACAATTGCTTCTTTCATTAAAACCGTCTGCTCACCTGGCTTTAAATTAGGTAATTCTGTAATTATTTTATAGTGTGGCCAACTATCATCATCATAGTAATCAAACTCATAATAACCATAAGGTTCTAGTAGTTTGCAAATGGCAATATGCATTAGGTTTACTTTTTCATCTTTTTTGTAACTGGTGCTTTCTTTACCTAATTCTTGTACGCCAATTAAATAGATAATACCATCCATATTTAACTCATCTCCATCAGCAAATTGTGCTGTTAGTTTTGCAACTAACAAATCCCATTTTTCTTTTAAGTTAATTACTTTTTGCATTGTATTTGGTTTTAATTTCACAAAGATACAATGTCCATTTTTAAATATTAAAAAAAAGATGTAGGTTTGAGAAAATTTATGGAATGAATGTTTTTGATATTGTTATTGCAGCACTTTTAATATTTGGCTTTGTAAGAGGAGTTATGAAAGGCCTGTTTGTTGAAGTTGCCTCTTTAGCTGCATTAATAGGGGGTGTTTATGGTGCAATACATTTTTCATATTTTATTGGAGACTTTTTAAAAGAAGCCGTTTCTTGGGATCAAGAATATGTCTCCTTAGCAGCATTTGCAGGAACTTTTATTACAATCATAGTTACAATTGCGTTACTAGGTAAAATGCTTACAAAGTTAGCAGACTTTGCCGCATTGGGTATTATTAATAAGATATTAGGTGGTGTTTTTGGGGCGATAAAAATAGGATTAATTTTAAGTGTTGTTTTTATTTTCTTTGGAAAAATGAATGACACAATTCCGTTTGTAAAAAAAGAAACTTTAGATGAATCGATTTTATATGCTCCCGTAAGAAAGATTGCGCCAACGATATTTCCTTCAATTATAAAGAATGAAGATGAACTAGTAATTCCGGATTTGAGTATATAGCATATGATATTACTAAAATTAAAGCGTAAAAAAAAACCGAGATGAAAATCTCGGTTTTTTTTATATTAAATTAGTGTTACTTTTCCGCTACTGATGTGGTAAACACCACCAACAATTTTAATTTCTTTCATGGCTTCCATTTCTTTAAGAATCGGGCTTTTTTCTCTAATTCTCTCTATTGTTAAGAGTACATTGTTTTCAATTGTTTTGTCAACAAACCCTCTGTTTGAAGAGTTGTGCTCTCCAGAAACTTCTCCTTCAGATTTTTTTACTGCTGGTTGTATATTGTCTAACATGGCAGTAATATTACCTAGCTCTACATGGTCGCAGGCAGCTTTGACTGCCCCACAACTTTCGTGTCCTAGTACAAAAACCAATTTACTTCCTGCTACCTTGCAAGAATACTCCATACTCCCTAAGATATCTGTGTTTTCAAAATTTCCTGCAACTCTTGCAACAAAAACATCACCAATAGTTTGGTCGAAAATTAATTCTACAGGCACTCTAGAATCTATACATGAAAGTACAATTGCTTTTGGATGCTGCCCAGTTGTAGTTTGTGTAATTAATGCTTTGTGATCTGCTGTATTTGCTTTGTTCGCTATGAAACGAGAGTTTCCCTCAATAAAATCCTCTAAGACAAGCATTGGTGTTAATTTATCTTGTACTTCTTTCGTAATTGCTTTGATTATGTGTGACATAATTTTTTAATTTTAAGATTCGTCTGTTATATTTTCTTTTATCCATTGAACACAAGGTGAAAAACCTTTAAAAATGTGCTCTTTTGGAATAAAATCTGGAATGATATCAATTCTTTCCATCATATATCTTGGTTGTTGTAATAAGTTAACAAACAATACTTCGATATTTTTTTTCTTTAGATCTTGCAACATATCTTCCATAGCATACAGACCAGATTGATCCATATATTGCATTCTACCTAGACGCATAATTACGGTTTTTGCAGATTCAGGAATCTGTTGCGAAAGTGCTTGAAATTCACTTGTTGAACCAAAAAATAAAGGCCCTTTAATGTGCTTAATAAACACTTTTTCTTTTAAGTTTTCTGGAAAATCAATTTCATCTGCCCAAGATTCTTCTTTTAATGATTTTACATTTGATCTTTCTGCGGTTAAATCACCAATTTTTTTCATAAACATTAGCGATGCAATTACTAAACCAATCCCAACGGCATATACTAAGTTCCAGAAAGTAGAGAGTAGTAAAACCACAATCATAATTAGAACTTCAGAACTCAGTTTAATGGGTCCAATTTTAACATCTCTTGGTAAATATGGTATTGCTTTTAATCCTTTATAATCCATTACACCAATACCAACCGTAATTAATATACCTGCCAAAACACCTGCTGGAATTTTAGAAGCAATCGGTCCTAAGCCTAGCATTATCAATAGCAACATAATTCCTGCAATCATTCCAGAAAGTTTTGTTTTTCCACCAGCATTTATATTTACCACGGTTCTAATGGTTGCACCTGCACCTGGAATACCTCCAAATAAAGCTGCAATACTATTTCCAATTCCTTGACCAATTAACTCTTTATTTGGCTTGTGTTTGGTTTTAGTCATATTATCTGCAACTACACTCGTTAATAGAGAATCAATTGCACCTAGGAGCGCTAAAGTTAATGCTGTAAAAATATAAGGTGTAATACTAGACAGGCTAAACCCAGTAAAAATTTCCCATTTAGGAATGGGAATTCCACTTGGTATTTCTTGAATAGTTCTATAATCTAAACCAAATCCAACCGCAACACCAGACATTACAACTAGCGCAACAAGTGTGCTAGGTACTTTAGTGGTAATTCTTTTAAAACCATAGATTATAAAAATAGTTCCTAGTGCGAGCATTAGTTCTAACCAGTCAATATTTTGAACGGCTCTTGGAAATGCTTTAATTGCGCCTAAAGCACCAGAAGTTTCTTTTGCAGCTAAATTTTCTGATTCCTTTAAGATATCTGTAGCTGAAATTTTATCAGCTCTTTTAATGGTTTCCTCAAAGTTTTCTAAAACTAAAATTTTCTCACCAGCTTCTTCTTTTAGAAGATTTTTTAAAATTACTTCTTTGGCCTGTGGCTTAAAGGTTTCTACGAACACAGTATCTTCTTTAGGATAATAGCCAACAGAAGGCAATATTTGCGTAAGTAATATGATAAGACCAATTGCGGTCATAAATCCAGAGACCACTGGGTATGGAATGTATCTAATGTATTTACCTAAACCAATAACACCTAATATAATTTGAAATAAACCGGCTAAAATAAAAACAGTTAAAATAGCAGGCAAAGCTTTGGTAACATCTCCGTCATTGGCAGCAACAATACCCGCAATTACAACCATACTAACAGCTGTCATTGGCGCGGTTGGTCCAGAAATCTGTGTATTTGTTCCACCAAATAAGGCTGCAAAGAAACTAATAAATATAGCACCGTATAATCCTGCACTTGGCCCCAATCCAGATGATACACCGAAAGCTAGAGCTAGTGGAAGCGCAACAATACCTGCGGTAATACCACCAAAAGCATCTCCTTTTATGTTTGAAAATAATTTTTTCATAAAAAAATAAATAATTTAACCCATCGGTATATATGCGACAGGTATAAAGTTAAAGTTAAAGTTTGTGAGTTTTTTTGTAAAATTTACAGAAATTCTGGAGGAGGATACGTATTCTCTTGATAAATATCTGTGTATTTTTTTAACCGGTAGTTTAGTGAATTCCTTTTTTTTAAAGAATTAAAAAGGGAATCAGTTTTTTTTATTTCAGAAATTTTTAAATCAAAATTTTTAGAAATTTCCTTTTGATTATTTTCCTCTTCACCAACATTAAAAAGAATAGAGATGTCAAAACTATCTTCTACAACCGATAGCACTGTGGGACTCACAATAAACAGTGTAAAAATAATAGTAAAGACAATTGCTATCTTTTTTTTCATCAAGTGTTGTTTAAAATTCTTTAATTTCTTCGGAAATTATCCAGCCTTGTTTTCCATCTGCTAATTTAATCTTTTTCCAATTATCAATAGCATCTAATACAATTACTTTTGCACCTTCATGTAATATAAAAACTTCTTCAGAGTTTAGGGTTGGCGCATTTCTAATTGCCGTTTTCTCTGCAAAAACAATTGCTTCTTTTTTGTTTTTTGCTTGATTGTATTGATTATAGGTAATAAAAACGACAAAAAGCAACAGTATAAAGCTAAATAGACTTGTACTAAAGTAGATTCTTTTTTTAGTAGGAGAATATCCAAAGTAAAATAATAAGAATAAAATAGCGGTTAAAAAAGAAAAAAGAACAACAACTATTGCCCATTCATCAAACGATAATTTTTGTAAATAATTTTTATTAAATTTTTGAAAAATAGTTTTAGGTACTTCCTTAATATTGTCTAAAGCTAATCGCTGTGCAAATATTAAATTGTTTTTAACATCAGTGTTTAAAGGATCTAATTTTAGAGCTTTTTCATAGTAGAATATAGTTGGGCCAACTTTATTTAACTTGTAATGTGCATTTCCCAAGTTTAAGAATAACTCTGAGGAGACCGAATCTAGGGTTTCAATTTCTTTATACTTTTTAATGGCTTCTTCAAACGCACCGTTTCTGTATAGCTCATTAGCCGAAACAAATAAACTATCTGCATTTTGACCACTAATACTATTGGCAATTACTAACAATAAAAACAAAATCTTTTTCATCTTATAACTGTTTATCTAATTGAACAATAACTGCTTTTGCACGCTCAAATTCTTCTTTCATCTCAGTTGCTGTAAAAGGTGTGTAACGAGCGAAATCAGAATTTTTTAATACTTCAATAAATTGGTGAATTGCAGTTGCTTCTACATTTTTACCTTTTAAAATTTCGGTAATTCTTTCTTTACTTATTTCTGCAGTTTCAACGCCTAGTTTTGCCTTTAAATAATTGTGCAGAGCACGCTCTAAGGCTTCATAAAACGCTTCTTTTTTACCCAATTGTTTTTGTGCCTTAGAAAGATATTTTTTAGCTAATTTTTCTGCTTTTCTAGTTTTATTACCCAAAATATCATTATTTCTCTCTTCATTCTTCTTACCAATAAAAACTCCGATAGGAATTGCAATTAATGGCAATAAAAATAAAACATAAAAGAGGTTAGATTTAAAAAAATCTATTTTTTTAGCAGTTATGAACTTAGTTTTAGTAGCGATGTATCTAAAGTTTTTTCCAGTAGAAACAACTTCTTGTTTTCTTACAGAACTAGTATCTAAAGTAATTAATTCTTTTCCTTCTTGTACATCTACAAAGAAATCTTCTGTAGCAATTGTTTTGTATTTTTTTTCTTTTGGATTAAAGTAAGAGAAAGAAATACTTGGTATTTTATACTTTCCTTTGTATAAAGGAACTACTGTGTAGGTGTCTGTTACAGCACCAGAAATACCACTTGCATTTACACGCACACGTTCTTTTCTTTCTGGTTGGTACATTTCTAATTCCGCAGGAGTTTCTACTGTTGGTAATTCAAATAATTTTAAGTTTCCTTTTCCAGAAATTTTTATTTGTACCTGGCTAGTTTCATTTGCTTTTAAAATATCTTTACTTAAAGCAACGCTAAAATTAAAGTCTCCAACTGCTCCTGCAAAGTTTGCTGGTTTTCCTTCTAAAGGAAGTGACTTAGGACGAATTATTTTTTTAGTAGAAGCAAATTCTCGTCTAATATTCTTTGTGATTGCATTTCCGAAAAAATCTGCACGTCCAGATGGCACTCCAATTACAATATCCATTCTCATTGGATCTATAGAGAGTTTTCCTGTTTTTGTTGGAATAAGAAGTGCTTTTTGAAGTACAATATATCTGTAGTTTTCTCCATTGTATTTCCCCATTTTTACTAGAAAACCATTTACTTTAATGTCTTGATTCCAAAAACCGTTATACTTAGGCGCTTCTGAAATAGAAGTATCGTAAACACTTACATTTTCACTTACATACAGTCTATATTCTACATAAATTCCCTCACCAACATAAGGGTTAGCTTTAGATATTTCTGCTACTAAATGAATGTTTTGTTGTGCAACATAATTTGGGTCATTTGGATTTTTAGGAATTTCTATAGCATCTAAAACAATTACTTTAACAGGTTCAGATTTTATAAATTTACCACCAATTTTTATAGATGCACTTGCAATAGAAAAGGCTCCTTTTCTTTTGGGTTGAATAATGTAGGTGTAAGATTGGGAAAAGGTTACTTTTCCGTTAATCCAAGATTGACTAACAGATTGACTTGGTCCGCCAACAACTTTAAAATTAGTAAATTTTGGTGGAGAGAAATTATCTCCTCCTTGCTTATCAATAGAAAATTCTATGCGTAAACGCTGGTTTACACCTAGTTTGTTTTTACTAACTTTTGCCTTTAAGGTAGCTTCTTGTGCAACTAAAGAAATACTTAGTAAACAAATAAATAGAGATATGTAAAATTTCAACTTCATCAACTTCATCAACTTTTTCTAAAATGGTAAAGCTACCAATCTTTTTCTTGTTTTACCTTTTTACCTTTTGCTTTTTTAGCATTCATTTTCTTTTGGGTTTTTTTCTCCTCATTATTTAAGCTTTCTAACAATTGCTTTACTTGCTGAGGTGTCATTTTACCAGGTTGTGGTTTTGGTTTTTGTGGTTCTTTCTTTTTATCTTTTTTAGGGTCTTGTTTTTTATCCTTGTCTTTATCTCCTTCCCCGTCTTTGTCATCGTCTTTATCCTTCTGATCTTTGTCTTTTTGATCTTTGTCCTTATCGTCTTTATCCTTCTGATCTTTGTCTTTTTTATCCTTATCCTTATTTTTGTCTTTGTTTTTATCGTCTTTTTTATCTTGTTTTTCTTTGTCTAATAATTGCTGTGCAACGGCTAAATTATAACGAGTTTCGTCATCTATAGGATTGTTTCTTAATGCATTTTTAAAAGCATCTACAGCCCCTTGATAATTTTTAGATTCCATCATGGCATTTCCTATATTATGAAATGCTTCGGCCTTAATACCTTTGTCGATTGCAGTTTTTGCAGTTAATTCATATTGAGGTATTGCTTCTTTGTAATTTTTATTCTTATACAATGCATTTCCTAAGTTATAGGATGCCTTATCATAATTAGAATTACTCCCCAATGCTTTTTGATAGGCTACAGAAGCATCTGTGAATTGTTCTTTTTGATACAACTCATTTCCCTGACGCAGCATTTTCCTTGCAGTTCTTTGCTGTGCAATAGTATCTTTTTGTGCTGCTATTTCTTTAGATGAAAAGAGCATTAAGAAAATGATAACCAGGTATTTTAATTTTTTCATTTAATTTTTTGTTTTCTCTTCGTTAAATAAATCCGCCTTTTTTAACCATTTAGTTTTCTTTTCAAACAAGAAAACATCCATAATTAAAAACAACAAACCCAATACTAAGAACCATTGAAATTGATCTTTATAGTCAGAAAACTGCTTGGTTTCAAACTCGCTTTTTTCTGCATTTGCAATAATTTCTGCAATTTCGCTTACAGGATTTTCAGTAATATTTCCATCAATATATTTTCCGTTAGCGGCATCTGCAATTCCTTGTAAAACTGCTGGTTTACGTTTTGTAATTACAGTTTCACCTTTGTTATCTTTTTTATAACTATTCACAGCACCATTTACACGTATAGGAATTGGCCCACCTCTTTCTGTACCAACGCCAACAGTATAAATTTTTACACCTTCGTTTGCTAAGTTTTGCGCAACCTGCTTTGTTTCTTCTTGGTGATCTTCCCCGTCTGAAATAATAATTAAAAATCGGTTGGTTTGCTCATCATTATTATAATATGTTTTTGCTAATTCTAATGCGCCATTAATATCTGTTCCTTGACTAGAAACCATGTCTGGATTTGCGTTTTGTAAAAACATACTAGCCGCGGCATGATCTGTAGTTATTGGTAATAATGGATATGAATTTCCTGCATAAATAATAATACCAACTCTGTCTGAACCTAATTTATTAATTATTTTAGAAATAATTTGCTTTGCTTTCTCTAACCTGTTAGGGGCAATGTCTTCTGCCAACATGCTTTTAGAAACGTCTAAAGCAAAAACAACATCTACACCTTCTCTTTTAACTGTTTTTAATTTCGTTCCCATTTTTGGGTTGGTCAAAGAAATTATTAAAAAGGTAATACCCACTAACAAAGTCACCAATTTTAAAGTAGTCTTAAAGCTAGATGAATTTGGTGCTAATTTTTTGAGTAGTGTGCTATTAGAAAAGGCACGTTGTGTTCTTTTTTTCCACCATAAAACCAACAAGAAAATAACAATCATTGCTGGAACAATTGTTAGTAGATAAAAATAAATTGGTTCTTCTATTTTGTACATTATTTTTTAATTGAAAGATTCAATTTTTTATATAAAACTTTTGAAAATTGTATTTCTTAAAATGAATTCTAACAATAAGAATCCTAATCCTAGGAGTACAAAAACTCTAAACTTCTCTTGATAATTATAATACTTAAACTCTTCTATTTTTGTTTTTTCTAGGGCATCAATTTCGTCATAAATTTCTTTTAAAGATTCATTGTCCGTTGCCCTAAAATATTTCCCTTCGGTTTCTGTTGCAATTTCTTGCAATAGTTTTTCATCTATTTCTACTTGTTGCTTTCTAAAATTCAGCTTGCCTGTTCTAGGGTCTTTACTCCATGGGAAATCTGCCATCCCGTTCGTACCAATTCCTATGGTATACACTTTTATTTTCAACTCTTTTGCCAATTCGGTTGCCGTTCTTGGATCTATATTACCAGAGTTATTTACACCATCTGTAAGTAAAATAATGACTTTACTTTTTGCCTTACTTTCTTTTAGTCTGTTTACACCCGAACCTAAACCCATTCCAATAGCTGTTCCACCTTCTAATTGCCCCCATTTCAATTCAGAAATTGTACGTTTCACAATTCCTTTATCACTTGTAATTGGGGTTTGGGTAAAACTTTCACCAGCATATACCACAATACCAATTCTATCGTTTGGTCTTCTGTCTACAAAATTTACAGCTACTTTTTTAAGAGCCTCTAATCTATTTGGCTTTAAATCTCTAGCCAACATGCTGGCAGATACATCAATGGCCATTACAATATCAATTCCTTTATTCGTTTTTGTTTTCTTGCTTACAGATACATTTCTAGGTCTTGCTAGCGCAATTATAATTGCAGACAAAGCAAGCAGTCTAAATAGATATAGAATTGGTTTTAATTTTGATAAAAATGAGCCACCTTTAAAACCTTTTACACTCGGCATTGTTAAAACAGCAGTATCTTTTTTACGCATAAAGAAATGCCAAACTGCTAATAGCGGTATGAGTATTAGTAACCAGAGAAACTCAGGATTTAAAAATTCGAAATTACTCCAGTTCATCTTCTTTTTCTATTATTTGTTTAGGCTTTAAGTTTCCTATAATAAATTCTGCATCTCTTCTGTCGTCTTCAATTTCAATAGCTAAAGGTTTCGACTTGGCAAACTTTACTAAATCAGCTTCTTGTAATAAGTCTTTTAACTTTTTTATTGTTTCTTTTGAAGTTTCTATACTATCTACGTTCTTAAAATCTTTTATCATTGCTAGCACTTCATCAGTAGTATTTTCTAATGCAGGCACTTTTAATTCACGCTCAATATAGCCACGTACAATTTCTGTTAATTCAGAGTAATATTCTTTTATTTTATTGTTTTGCCACAAGAGCTTTTCGTCTAATTCATTCAACCTTAAAATTGCCTCTTCAAAAGGAGGCAAGGTTCTATAGGTTGGCGCATCTTCGGTTTCTTTTCTTTTTCTAATTACAAACCAGTAAATCCAGAAACCTATGATAGCTAGAATTGCTAAAATGAGATATATGTAGATTCTAAAATCATCAAAAGTATAAGGTTCTTTTTTGATAGATTTTATTGGAAATTTTTTTACTTTTAAAGTATCTATTGCAATTGTTGCTATATTTATTAAAAGAGAATCTGTTAAAAAAGCCTGATTTTTCACAAAGATTTGTTGTTGCGGAATGTAAAATGCTCCGCTATCAAAGCCTGTTAATATGTATCTTCTAATGAGGCTGTTTTTAATAGTATCTATTCTTGTAGAATCGATAACCTCCAATCCCTTTAGTTGGATTTTCGGAATGATTACATTCTGAGTTTCATCTACCGAGATTTTTAATTGAAACTGCTCACCAATTCTAATGCTGGTAGTATCAATTTCTGCTTTAACCATTGGTTTTTGCGCAAAACTTATGGTTGAAATAAATAGTAATATGTAGAATATTTGTTTTTTCATTTTAAGACTATCTTCCTTTGTGTTTAAAATAACCTAATAATTTTTTCACGTAATTTTCATCAACTCTCGTATTTACACTTCCCGCGCCACTTCTTTTAAACATGTTTGTGTAATAGTCTGAAAGTCTTATTGCATTTTCTTTGTAACTTGTTCTTACAGACCTTGATGCGGTATTAATTAATTGCACATTGCCGGTTTCAGCATCTAGCATTGGCACCATTCCTAAATTAGGAATTTCGGCATCATGTTTATCATAAACTCGAATACCCGTTAAATCGTGTTTTTTTGCTGCAATTTTTAGTGTCTTTTCATAGTCATCGTCCATGAAATCTGATAACATAAAAACAATCGCTCTTTTTTTCATTACACTAGATAGAAACTTTAAAGCTGCTGCAATGTTTGTTTTTTTACTTTTTGGTTTAAATTCTATGAGCTCTCTAATAATTCTTAAAACATGACTTTTTCCTTTTTTAGGAGGAATGAACAACTCAATATCATCAGAAAATAAAATTAAACCAACTTTATCATTGTTTTGAGTTGCAGAAAAAGCCAATGTTGCGGCAATTTCTGTGACGGTATCTTTTTTAAACTGTGTAGCTGTTCCAAATAATTCAGAACCAGAAATATCTACTAAAAGCATCATCGTTAATTCACGTTCTTCTTCAAAGACTTTAATATAAGGTTCGTTGTAGCGCGCGGTAACGTTCCAGTCAATTGCTCTAACATCGTCACCAAATTGGTATTGTCTTACTTCAGAAAAAGTCATACCACGTCCCTTAAAAGAGGAATGGTATTCACCTCCAAAAATATCATTAGACAAACGTTTTGTCTTAATTTCTATTTTACGTACTTTCTTAAGTATCTCTTTTGTATCCATTTATTCAATTGTCAGTTAACATGTATCAATTATTAGTTTCACCTTTTAAACGTATAATTGTTTTTTGATAATTGTTTATGGTACTTCAATTTCATTAATAATATCGTTTATAATATCAACAGAAGTTATATTTTCTGCTTCCGCTTCATATGTAATACCAATTCTGTGGCGCAATACATCATAAACTACTGCCCTAACATCTTCTGGAATTACATACCCTCTTCGTTTAATAAAGGCATAACATTTTGCTGCTTTTGCTAAATTTATACTTCCACGAGGAGAGGCTCCAAAACTAATTAAGTCTTTTAATTTTGATAAGTTATATTTTTCTGGATACCGTGTTGCAAAAATAATGTCTAGAATATATTTTTCGATTTTCTCGTCCATATAAACCTCATTTGCAACTGCTCTTGCTTTTATAATTTGGGCTACAGAAACTACAGGGTTTACTGTGGCAAAGCTACCGGATAAATTCTGGCGCATAATAAGTTGCTCATCTTGTAATTTCGGATAATCAATGACCACTTTCAGCATGAATCTATCTACTTGTGCTTCTGGCAAAGGGTAGGTTCCTTCTTGTTCTACAGGGTTTTGAGTTGCCATTACTAAGAAAGGTTCATCTAATTTAAAGGTAGTGTCTCCAATAGTAATTTGGCGTTCTTGCATTGCCTCTAATAAAGCAGATTGTACTTTTGCAGGTGCTCTGTTAATCTCATCTGCCAATACAAAGTTTGCGAATATTGGACCTTTTTTAATCATGAAGTCATTTTCCTTCATGTTGTAAATCATGGTTCCAACAACATCTGCAGGTAATAAATCTGGTGTAAACTGCACTCTACTAAAACTTGCTTGCACCGCTTTAGATAGTGTGTTAATTGCCAAAGTTTTTGCTAATCCAGGAACTCCTTCCAGTAAAATATGACCATTACCAATCAACCCGATTAATAAACTTTCTATCATTTGTTTTTGTCCAACAATTACTTTATTCATTTCTAAAGTAAGAATATCTATAAAGGCACTTTCCCTTTCAATTTTCTCGTTAATTGCTCTTACATCTACATCCATTATATATTGTATTTGGTGTTATTTTTTTTATTGAAACAAAACTACAATTTTAACATATTTATTTTTGTTAAAAGTAGGTTAAAGATGGTTCGTTATTTTTTATTACTTTTAGAGAATTATTGAGCACTAAATTTTTTATGGAAAAGTTAACGGATAAGTTTTTATGGAAAGCATTAAAAGAAGGAGACCTAAATGCGTTTTCTGTACTTTTTGAAAGCTACTACCCAGATTTACATGATTACGGATTAAAAATATCTAAAAATACTGCACTTACAGAAGATACGTTGCAAGACTTTTTTTTATATGTTTTTGAACATAGAGAAAATTTAAGTGATTTAGATACCATTGCACCTTATCTTTTCACGTCTTACAAACGCTTTTTATTAAAGGTGATGAAAAAAAACAATAAATTAACGCATACCGATTTTCCTGAAGATACTTTTGTGGACCTTCAATTTACAGCAGAAGAGATAATGACAGAGCAAGAAACGACCATTTTTAGGAATAAAAACTTGTCTGTTTTATTAAATAAATTACCAAGTAGACAAAAAGAGGCCATTTATTTGAAGTATTACAGCGGTTTAAAAGCTTCAGAAATCTCAGAAATAATGGGTATTAATTATCAGAGCGTAATAAATACATTGCACAAAGCAATAAAAAGTTTAAAAGAAGAAATCTCTATTATAAAACTATTTAAGCTTTAACATAAAATTAAGGGTATAAAAAATAGAATAGAATCTTATATAGGTAGAAAGAGACAATTAAAAGATGATTAAAAAACAATACAATACCATAAACGATTTTTTAGAAGACGTGTCTTTTAAAAATTGGGCATTACAAAATAATGGTACGGACATAAATTTTTGGGAATTTTGGATTGCAAATAATCCAGAGAAAAATGAATTGGTAAATAAAGCGAAAGACCTTGTTCTAGGTGTTTCTTTTAACAAGGATTTTGTTAGCAAAGAAAAAGTTGCTTTTGAATGGAAAAAATTAGAAGCTAAAATTCAGAAAAAAACAAAAGCACCAAAAGCACCAAAATCAAAAGTTATATTTTTAAGAAAATTTAGTGCAGCAGCATCCATATTGTTATTATTCTCTTTAGGCTTCTATTTCTTAAAAAGTAATTCTAAGATTACACACAAAACTAATTATGGAGAAATATTAAACATTAAATTACAAGATGGTAGTGATGTTACTTTAAATTCAAACTCTAGCCTATCTTACTATAAAAACGAAAGTAGAAGAGTTTGGTTATCTGGAGAAGCATTTTTTCAGGTTGATAAAAAAGTCGTTACTCAGGCGAAGTTTTGGGTAATCACAAAAGATTTATCTGTAGAAGTATATGGTACCTCCTTCAATGTAAGTGCCAAAAAAGAAAAAACAGATGTTTTCTTAGAGGAAGGAAATATATGGCTAAAACTTAAAAATGGTGCTGACAAAAAAATGATTCCTGGTAATTATATTTCGTATTCAGCTGAAGAAAATAAAATTTTAGAAGACAAAAATATTTTCAATCCAATTATAAAAACAAGTTGGAAAGATGGTTCTTTACTTTTTGAAAACCTATCTTTGGAAAAAGCGATGGAAAAAATAGAAGAATCTTATGGATATTCTATTGTGTTTAAAGACGATAACAGTAAAGATATATTAATAACAGGAGCAGTTCCTATTACAAATATAGATATCTGTATAAAAGCCATTGAAAAGTCTGCAGGTGTGCTTATTATTAAAAAAGAGAACAGGCTTATTATTAGCAAGAAGTAGCTATAATTCCCAAAAGTAAATGACAAAAAAATTAGTATCTTTAAAACTTATATTAATTGTCTTTGTATCGTTTACATTTCAAACTGCGCCTGCTCAAACCAAATTTAAAAATACAATACCATTGGCGGCATTGCTAAATAAAATTAGTAATACCCATGAGATTTTCTTTACTTATAATGCCAATTTACTTTTAAATAAAAAAATACAAGAAGCCGGCTTTAGAAATCTCTCTTTAAAAGCATCTATCTCTTTACTTGAAAAACTCACCCCTTTTCTTTTTGATGATCTAGGAAATAACTATTTTGTTATTTATTCTAAGGAAGAGGTGGCTAAAAAGAAACTTTTATCTCAAGGCACTACTTTTTTTTCTAAAGATGCTATTATAGACAGTACATTTAATAATAACCAAATAATAGTTAGAGGTATTGTTTTAAGTTCGGATAATACGCCTCTAATTGGTGCTGCTTTGCAAGAAAAAGAATCCTTAACAGGAATAACAACAAATAGAGACGGAACTTTTGAGTTTAAGGTTCAGAATAATAACACGATTGCTATTAGCTTTTTAGGTCATGAATCTAAAATATTAAACTTAAAACCCAATGTATTTCATTCAATTGTTTTATTATCTGGGGAAGAGCTAGACGAAGTGCAAGTAGTGGGTTCTAGAAATAAAAACAGAGTTGCTAATGACACCCCTGTAGCTATAGATTTCATTAATATTGAGGATACCTCATCTAAAAGTAGTCAAGTAGAAATTAATCAATTTTTACAGTATGCAATTCCTTCCTTTAACGCTACTAAACAATCTGGCGCAGATGGTGCAGATCATATAGACCCTGCAACAATTAGGGGTCTAGGACCAGACCAAACATTGGTTTTAATTAACGGGAAAAGAAGGCACAAAGCATCTTTAATAAATTTATACGGCACAAGAGGAAGAGGTAACTCTGGCACAGATTTAAATGCAATTCCTATTTCGGCTATAAAAAGAATAGAATTATTAAGGGACGGTGCGTCTGCACAATATGGTTCAGATGCTATCGCGGGTGTTTTAAATATTGTTTTAAAAGATTCTGACAATGCCTTAGCTATAACTTCTACTTTAGGTTTTAACAATGCAGACACCAATTCTATTTACCCTAATAGAGCAGATGGTTTTACTTATAAATTGGGATTAAATTATGGTATAAAAATAAATAAAGTAGGATTTGTTAATTTTTCTGCAGAAGCGCTATCTACAGATAAAACAATAAGACCAGCAACCCTTGCAAGAGATAATTACGGACAAGCTGCAGTTAAAAATGTTAGCTTTTTTTTAAACTCTGAAATTCCTATTGATATTAATACTAAATTTTATATTAATGGGGGTGTAAATTATAAAAATACAGAAGCTTTTGCTTTTTCTAGAAGAGCGAATACTGCAAGAAATGTGCTCGATATTTATCCCAACGGCTTTAACCCATTAATTACATCAAATATTATAGATAATTCAGTATCCATCGGTTTACTTACAAATTTTAAAGAATGGAGTGTTGATGTAAATAATACTTTTGGTAGAAACAATTTTCATTACTTTATAAAGAACACTTTAAATGCTACTTTAGAGGAAAATTCTCCAACAGAGTTTGATGCAGGTGGGCACCAATTAATGCAAAACACTACTAGTATCGATTTTTCTAAATACTTTTTAGCAGAGGCCTATGGTTATAATATTGCTATGGGTTTAGAGTATAGAATAGATGCTTATAAAATATTTTCTGGTGAAGAAGCTTCTTATGGCTCCTACGATATTAACGGAGATTTGGTAAACTCTAGAACACCACTTTTAGATTATCAAACATACAATGGGGTAATAAGACCCGGGGGTTCTCAGGGTTTTCCGGGGTATGGCCCAGAGAATGAAGTAGACAGAAATAGGTCTAATTTCAGTGTTTATTTAGATACAGAGATAGATTTTTCAGAGAAATTTATGCTTGGATCGGCTTTGCGTTTCGAATATTATAGCGATTTTGGTAGCACGCTAAATTACAAGCTTGCTTCTAGATATAAAATAACCCAAAAATTAAATTTAAGAGGTTCTTTTAGTACTGGTTTTAGAGCACCTTCTTTGGCACAAAGGTATTATAATTTAACTTTTACAAACTTTATAGGAACTTCAGCGTCAGAATCTTTTTTAATAGCAAACAATAGCGCTATTGCCAGAAGATTTAATATTGATGAATTACAGGAAGAAAAAGCTAGAAATTTTAGTTTAGGGTTTACAGCAAAATTAAGTACGACCTTTAATGTGGCAATAGACGCATATTATGTAGCTATTAAAGACAGGATTATTTTGAGTGGTAATTTTGATGCTTCAGATTTAGGCGTAGGAATAGACAATGTTCAATTTTTTGCAAATGGTGTAAATACAGAAACTACTGGCGTAGATTTGGTTTTAAACTGGAATAAGAAAATGGAAAATAGTCAACTTTCTATAGACCTTTCTGGTAATATAAATAATATGATTATTACCCATATTAAAAACAAAACATTAGACCAAGAAACCTTTTTTGGCACTAGGGATCAGCAATATTTATTAGCCTCTGCGCCCAAAAGTAAATTTAATTTGGGTATAAATTATAGTTATAAAAAATTAGAAACATCGCTAAGTTTCACAAGGTTTAGCCGTGTAGATTTGGTAGATTGGCAAATAAGTCAAGATGTGTCAAACTTCAACAATTCAGAAGCAGAGAGAGCTGCTGCCGCTGCTGATATTTATGACCCAAAAATAACTACAGATTTACATTTTAGTTATCATGCAACTAACGCAGTTAATTTACAGTTTGGTGCTAATAATTTATTGAATATATATCCAACTAAACAAAATAGTTACACAGATAGTGGTGGCTTATGGGATGCCACACAAATGGGAACAAACGGCTCTTTCTATTACACAAAATTGAACATAAAACTATAAATATTGCAGATTTTACTATGTTCTCTCTTTTTTTTTGAAAATAAATAAATTTTAAAGGGTATACTTTTTCCTTTCCTGTCTTATATAATAAATAAGGCTTTGCACCTTTATGGCTGCAGAGGTTATTTAAATATAATTTTTAACTAACAATTTATTTATGAAACAAAGATTTTTTTTAAAAGCGTTTACAATTGCTTTTATGTTTATGCTACCTTTAGGGTTAATGGCACAGACAATTAAAGGAAAAGTAACAGACACTTCTGGAAGTGCGTTGCCTTACATGAATGTTCTAGTAAAAGGAACTACTACGGGAACGACAACTAGCGATTCTGGTGAATTTAGTTTAACAGTAAAAAGCTTACCAGTTACTATAGTGGTATCTTCTATTGGTTTTAAAACGAAAGAAGTAAAAGTAACAACCAATTCTTTTTTAACGATTGCAATTGAAGAAGGAGATGAGTCTTTAGGAGAAATCATCATTACAGGATCTAGAACAGCTCCTAGAAGTAATGCAGATAGCCCATTACCTATTGATGTTGTTGGTGTTAAAGAATTATTATCTACAGGTCAAAATACGTTTGACAAAGCGTTAGCTTTTAAAATTCCATCATTCAACACGGTTCAAACACCAGTAAATGATGCGACTTCTTTATTAGATCCGTATGAAATTAGAAACATGGGACCAAGTAGAACTTTGGTATTAATTAATGGGAAACGTAAAAACGTTAGTGCATTATTATATACACAAGATTCTCCAGGTAGAGGTGAAACAGGTACAGATATTTCTGCAATACCAGTAGATGCAATTAAAAGTATTCAAGTATTAAGAGACGGTGCATCTGCACAATACGGTTCTGATGCAATTGCAGGTGTAATTAACATTATCTTAAAAGATGATGTAAATAGAGGTTCAGCAACTTTAAGATCTGGAATTACTTCAGAAGGAGATGGTGAAATGTTTGGTATTAGTATTAACAATGGATCTTCTATTGGTGACGATAAAGGGTTTATAAATTATACAGTTGACTTTTCTAAAGTAGGATTGGCAAACAGACCAGGTACAGTAAGTGCAAAAGGTGAAGCTTATGGAGGAACAGGTTTTGGAGCTGATTTAGCAGATGTTCAAGAATTCTTATCTAGAAAGCCAGATGCAGGAAACATTAATGGTTCTCCTGAAACGGTAGCAACTAAATTTTTAATCAATGGTGAGTATGACTTATCTGAAGAGTCTACATTGTATTTTAATGCTGCATATGTATTTAAAAAAGTAAATTCTTACGCGAACTACAGAACTCCGTATTGGAAAGTAGCAACGGGAGATTTAGCTTATTTACAAGATTTATTTCCTTCAAATGAAAGAGGTGGATTTGATGGTTATGTACCAACTTTTGAAGGGGTATTAAATGACTTTAACGCTACTTTAGGAATTAAAAGAAAAGTAAATGGTTGGAATGTAGATTCTAGTATTACTTTTGGTGGAAATGAGCAAACATATAAAGTAAACAATTCTCATAATTCTAGTGAAGGTTACCAAGCATTGAGCCCAACTAGTTTTGATCCAGGAGGAACGGCTTTTAACCATATCGTAGGAAATTTAGATGTATCTAGACTTCTTTCTGACAAAGTTAGTATTGGTATGGGAGCAGAGTTTAGAAATGAGAACTTTGAAGTAATTGCCGGAAAAGTTTCTTCTTATGAAGGCGGTGGTTCAGATTCTTTTTCAGGAAATGATATTAAAAACTCTGGAATCTTTAACAGATATAATTTAGGTGGATATTTCAGTTTAGATTACGATGTTTCTGATGCTTTTTTATTAAGCGGTACAGTACGTGGAGAGAATTATTCTGATTTTGGAAACACGTTTGTTTATAAATTTAGTTCTCGTTATAAATTATCTGATAAATATACAATGAGAGGATCTATTTCTTCAGGATTTAGAGCACCAAGTTTACACCAAATTTATACTGAAAAATCTCAATATTCTTTTTCTGATGGTGGAGGAATTAACATTGTTGGTTTAGTAAATAACGTGTCACCTAGAGCAAAACAATTAGGTATTCCTAAATTGACTCCAGAAAAGTCAACAAACATTACTGTTGGTTTCGGTGGGAAAATTTCAAATAATATAAACTTTACAGTAGATTATTATAAAATTGACGTAGAAGATAGAGTTATCTATACAAATCAAATTGATGGGAATCAATTTTTCTTGAATGGTTTTGATACTACGACATCTGGAATTGATTTTGTATCAGGTATTTCTAATATCGAAATAGGATCTGGTAAATTAGATTTAAATCTTTCTGGAAATTATACGATTGAAAATAAGGCAACAGAAGATATTCCTACTATTAGTGTAGAAGGAAATGAATATGATGTATTAGATAGATCTAACTTAGCATTAATGTTTACTTCTAGACCAAAATCTAAGTGGATTTTAGGAGCTAACTATGAGATTAATAAAGTTGGTTTTGCTATAAACAATACATACTTCGGTAAAACAACGTTCAAGCAAAAGTTTATGAGTTCTGATTTAAGAACTGAGTTTACTCCAAAAATCATTACAGATTTAGCAGTAAACTTTAAAGCTTCAGAGAAATTAACAGTTTCTTTTAACGTTAATAACTTATTGAACATCTTGCCAGAGTGGGCTTTCAAAGCAGAAAATGCTGCTGGTCAAGCAATTATTGATGATACTTCAGTAATCTCAATTGCAAATGGTGGATCAGGATTAACACAACTTGAAAATGAGGCTAACGCGATTACTTTTAATGGTCGTTATTCTCAAATGACGTATGATGGTTCTCACTTTAGTCAATTAGGAACAATGTTTAATTTATCTTTAAACTACCAGTTTTAATTAAAACTAAAATTTAAGAATATTAAAATGCTACTCGAAAGAGTAGCATTTTTTTTATGACTAAAATGAAATTTATCTTTAAAACGGATACTTTGAAATAACCATAGCAAGCTCAACTAAATAACCTTTGATGAATAATACTTTATGAAGTATTTCACATGTCTGATTTATCTTTATAACAAAAACACAATACATTTATGTAAAGTTAATATACAAGTGGTTTTGCAACAGTTTATGAAAACAGTTACTTGTCTTAATACTTTTGACAGAATACTGATAGAGATAGATCGTAAGAATCATCGATCATTGAAGGCCCACGAATCTATTGGTTTTGTATACCTGAAAGATTTTAACGCTGGAGATAAAAATTGGAGAATAGTTTCCTTAAAAGTTTAGTGTTTTTTTAAATGAAGCTCGTTTTCATTAAATACACCATACGTAAAGTATTGAATCCAATCACCTAAATTTATATAGGTAGAATTTTCTTGTAGTTTAATTTCTAAAGGAAGGTGTCTATGACCAAAAACAAAATAATCATAGTGTTTAGACGCTAATTTTCTTTTGCAGTATTGCACCAACCACTCATCTTCTTCGCCTAAAAACTTGGCATCTTCATCACCAGAAATTAATTTATTTTTTACAGACATGTATTGTCCAAGTTTTACACCAATATCTGGATGTAGCCATCTAAATAGCCATTTAAAGAAAGGAAACGTAAATACTTTCTTCATGCGTTTATATCCCTTATCTTCAGGTCCTAGACCATCTCCATGGCCAATAAGCATTTTTTTATCATTGATACAAAATTCTTGTGGCGCATGATATACAGGAATATTTAACTCTTTTTCAAAGTAGTTGTTCATCCATAAATCATGGTTCCCAACAAAGAAATAAATAGGAATACCTGCATCTTTAAGTTCTGCTAGTTTTCCTAAGACTCGAACAAAACCTTTAGGAACTACAGTTTTATACTCAAACCAAAAGTCGAATAAATCACCTAATAAAAAAACAGCTTCTGCATCTTCTTTTATGCTATCTAACCAAGCAACAAACTTTTTTTCTCTAGGAAAACTTGCTGCTGCAGTTGGTGCACCTAAATGCTGATCCGAAGCAAAATAGACTTTCTTATTGTCTGAGGTATTTATTGTTATCATTGCTACAAAGAAAAGCTATTCTAGTATACTTTCCAACTCCAATACTTTTTGCAGCATTTTATCCTCTTGATGTATAATTCTATAGAAGCCAAGGTCTCCAAATAGTACATTAGCTATAGACGCATTTAAATAACGTTTTATGCTTTTTTTCTCTTCAGAGGTAGGATTTCTTTGGTTTTTTACAGCAATTAAAAAAGCATTATAAATGGTTTCATCTGTATCAAAATTATCAATAAAATCGTCAATTTTCCATTTCTCTAATTCCGTTCTCTTGTTATCTACATAATCAAAAGCAAAATTATTAATTTTATAAAAGTTAAAACTGGTAAGAGTAGAAGAGGTATCTATCCCTACAAATACGTCCGGTATAATACCACCACCGCCATATACTATTTTACCTTTAGGAGTTTTAAATTGTAAAGAATCTATTACTTGAATGCTATCTTGACTTAGCAATTCTCCATTAGCGATTCTTTTCTCGTATTCCTGGTAATAATTTTTGTTTCCGTTACCAGAATATGGTTTTTGAATAGAACGGCCGGTAGGCGTGTAATAACGAGCCGTTGTCAAACGAACTGCAGAGCCATCTCCTAGATCCATTTCTATTTGTACCAGACCTTTTCCAAAAGAGCGTCTTCCAATAATAGTTCCCTTGTCGTTATCTTGTAAAGCGCCAGCTACAATTTCTGAGGCAGATGCAGAGTTTTCATCAATTAAAACATACAAACCACCTTTTTCAAAATCTCCTTTTTTGGTAGCAAAAGACTCATCAATTTCATCTTTATTATTTTTTGTAAAAACAATTAGTTTGTCTTCCTCTAGAAACTCATCTACAATGCTATTTGCAATATCTATAAAGCCACCACCATTGCCGCGAAGATCTAATACTAGATCTGTCATACCCTTCTTTTTTAAGATATTTAATGACGTTTTAAATTCTGTGAAGGTGTTTCTTGCAAAACGATCTAGTTTTATATAACCAATAGAATCATTTAGCATATATGATAAATCTACACTTTTAATATTTACACTGCCGCGAGTAACAATTACATTAAAAAGAGAGTCTGTACTTTTTCTGTAAATTTTAAGATTTACCTCTGTGTTATCGGCTCCTTTTAAATATTTAGGAACAGCATCACTTATAATTTCTTTACCAAATAAAGTGTCTTTATTTGCCATTAAAATACGGTCTCCTGCTTTTATGCCTGCTTTTATACTGGGCCCACCTTTTATAGGTTGTACGACAGTAATAGAATCTGAAATCATTCTAAACTGAACACCAATACCTACAAATTTACCCTGCATATTCTCTTTTACGGCTTGTAGTTTTTCTTTTGGAATGTATACAGAATGTGGATCTAGCTCGCCCAACATTTGGGTGATCGCACCATCTAGTAGATTGTCTGTACTCACTTTATCTACGTAATCATTTTCAATAAAATTAATAAGTCTTTTAATTTTTCTTTCTTGGGATGCACTTTTAGATATCGGTAAAAAATTAGTGGCATCTTCGCCAAAAGACATACCTATTAAAATTCCAAAAACTACGGCAATTGAAAGAAAAAGTGGAAGGTTTTCTTTATTCATAAGGTAAATTAATTATTTCTATACCGGCCTTTTCTAAAAATTTTACTCCAGCATCATCTTTATACGCATTGGCGTATACAACTCTTTTTATACCTGCCTGGTGAATTAATTTACTACACTGTGTGCAGGGAGATAACGTAACGTAAAGGGTTGCGTTTTTTGCAGATTGTGTAGAGCTAGCAACTTTTAAAATGGCATTTGCCTCTGCGTGTAAAACTTCCCATTTTGTAGCTCCGTTTTCATCTTCACAACAATTATCAAAACCTGTTGGAGTTCCATTAAATCCATCAGAAATAATCATTCTATCTTTTACAATTAAGGCACCTACTTGTTTACGCTTACAATGTGAAAGTTTTCCCCACTCTAAAGCCATTTTTAAGTAAGCTTTGTCAAATTTTAATTGCTTATCTGCTGTCATAAATACGAAAGTAAAAAGATTAATAAGATTGAACCGTTAATAAGTAGTAAATTTTTATAAAAAGTTACTACTTAGATTACCAAAAAATTCTGTTTAGCATCATTTGAATTGCAAATCCAATTACAATTGATGAGCAAACTAAAATCCAGTCTCTTTTGTTCACTTTTAAAATATTTTGAAGAACAGCACCAATCAATAAAATTCCTACAACTATAATTATTTGAGCTGCCTCTATACCTAAAGAAAATTCTAGTAAAGGAAGAATTTTATCTTCACCTCTGCCAATCATCATTTTAAAATAATTAGAAAAGCCTAAACCATGAATTAAACCGAAGAGCAGTGCAAGAACTAAGTTTACGCTGTGTTTTCCACCAGCAGCTTGTTTTGCTGTAAAAATATTTACAGTACCCGTTATAAAAATGGTCACAGGAATTAGAAACTCAACCAGTTTCATATTTATACTTAGAATTCCAAAAGCAGCCAATGCTAGTGTTATAGAGTGCCCAATTGTAAAAAGAGTTACCAACCAGATTATTTTCTTAAATTGATTAAAGCTGAATACAACAGCTAAAACTATTAAAAATAAAATATGGTCGTACGCATTGAAGTCTAAAACATGGTTTAGACCCATTTTAAAGTAGAGAATAAAATCGTTCATTTTTATAATTATGGTATACTTTCAAAGATAGGAAAAGAATAAACTATTTACTTTCTGTCTCTTATACACATCTGACGCTGCCGACGAATAGAGAGGTGTAGA